>Ga0209050_1000331_pt1 | contig 94245 bp, 85 predicted proteins | sample Araplavi_mTSA_r2_FD_184276 | JGI IMG/M metagenome (GOLD analysis project Ga0209050, IMG submission 184276) | Arabidopsis root microbial communities from North Carolina, USA - plate scrape MF_Cvi_mTSA_r2 (SPAdes) (version 2) | ecosystem: Host-associated > Plants > Roots > Endosphere | place: USA...
CGGCATGGACCAGGTGACCCAGCAGAACGCCGCCCTGGTGCAGCAGGCGGCCAGCGCCTCGGCCAGCATGCTCGAGCATGCCCGCCGCCTGGCTCAGCTCATGGGCGGCCAGGCCCCAGCGGAAGCGCAGCGCGCACTGGCGCTGCGTTAGTTGGAACTGCGTTAGGAGTGAGCTGGACCCGCGTCAGAACTGCTCGACCCAGGCCGCCAGCTGCGATGGGGTGAGCGCGGCGTCGGCCTGCACCAGGCGGCATTCGACGCCTTGCGCGCTGCCGGCCATCTGCAGCGAGGCGCCGCGCTTGCCCAGCCACAGCAGGCAGGCCAGCCAGAACGCGTGCTGCGACGAGACCGGCGCACTGGTCGGCGTTTCCAGGAACTCGGTCAGCTGGGACGCTTGCAGGAACAGCGCGTGGCCGGCATCGACCGCGCGGAAGGTCGGGCCGAACGCTTCGGCCAGCAGGGCAAAGGCGTGCGCCGGGTCGGCCTCGGCGTAGCGCTGCTCCAGCTCTTGCAGGTGGTCGCGCACGGCGCAGCCGAAGGCGGCGCTGCGGAAGGCTTCCGAACTGATCAGGTCGGAGTGGTCGAGCATCAGCCAGTCCGGTTCCGGCGGCGTCATGCCGGCGCTGAGGGCACCGGCCAGGTAGCTTTCCACCGGCACGAAGGACGGCCCGGCCGACAGGCTGGCCGCCAGCGTGTACAGGGTGCCGATGCGGCTGGCCACGGCCTGCTTCTGGCGCACCAGCAGCTTTTCGCGCAGCAGCTGCGAATGTTCCTTCTGCAGCTTGGCCAGGGCCAGCGCCTGCTTCAGCTCCATGCGCAGCGCGGCGATATCCCACGGCTTCTGGATGTAGCGGTGGATCTGGCCCTGGTTGACCGCGTCGACCGTGTGTTCCAGCTCCGAATAGGCGGTGGTCAGGATGCGCACGATGTGCGGATAGCGGTCCCAGGCGTAAAACAGCAGCTCGTTGCCGTAGGCGCCCGGCATGCGCTGGTCGGACACCAGCACCGCGATTTCGTCGGCGTGCTCGTCGAGCATGCGCTTGCCCTCCTCCACCGACTCGGCCACGTAGACCGGCGCCAGCGAACCGAGGGCGCGCTGGAAGTATTTGAGGGCGGTCGCCTCGTCGTCGACGTACAGGATCGCCGGGGCTTGCTTGGTCGCTTGTGGTTCTGTCATGCTCGTTCCTTCTCTAACTCCGGGAAATTCATGGTGACGGTGGTGGAGCAACCCTGCTCGGACTGCACCCGCAGGTGGCCGCCGAACGATTGCATCACGCGGTTGCAGAAGATCAGGCCCCAGCCGCTGCCGCCTTCCTCGCCGTGCATGGACACCGGGTCCAGCAGCAGGCGGTTCAGCAGCGCCGGCGCAATGCCGGGACCGTTGTCTTCCACGATGATGTACGGGCGCTCGGCCACGCCGACGCTGATGCGGATGCGCGGCGCCGGGTGGCCCTGCAGCGCGCGCAGCGCGTTGCTCAGCAGGGACGACAGCACCAGCGCCACGCAGTTGGGCGAGGCGCGCACCGTGAAGTCGCCCAGCACCTGCACTTCGATCATCTCGCGCTGCCCTGGCGCCAGCGGGTACACGCCCAGCAGGGCCGCGATCATCTGCTGCGCGCTGCCGTTGGCCAGGCGCGCCGTCGGCACCACGCTGGCGCGCCTGACCGAGTCGACAAACGAGGCCAGCACCGACAGGCAGTAGCGCGCATTGTCGTTCATGTGCGCGGCAGCGTTGCCGATATCGGCCCGCAGCGGCAGTCCGTTGTCTTCCGCCTGGCCGTTGACGCGGCGCTGGATGTTGCGCGCGAAGTTGGCAATGGTGGCCAGCGGCGTGTTCAGCTCGTGCGCCAGGAAGGCCACCGTCTCCTCGATGGCCAGCAGGCTCTGGCGGCGCATGGCGCGCTCGCGCGCATTTTCACTGGCCAGGCGCAGCGCGTCGCGCACCGTGTTGGTATCGAGCGGCTTTTCCAGAATGCGGAAGATGTCGCCGCCGTTGATGGTTTCCAGCAGCACTTCCTTGTCGGCGTAAGCGGTCACCAGGATGCGCACCAGGTGCGGGTAATCGCGCTCGACCTGGCGCAGCAGTTCGCCGCCGACCCGGCCCGGCATGCGGTAATCGGTCACCAGCACGTCGACGTCGCTGTCGGGCTTGGCCAGGATTTCCAGCGCCTCGTCCACGCCCGGCGCCGTCAGCACCGTGAAATCGTTCTCCACCGCGCGCGCAAAATACTTGCGCGCCAGTTCCTCGTCGTCCACGTACAGCACCGTTGCTGGCTGGCTGCGCTCGCTCATTTCTCGCCCCCGGTCACGCGCGGCAGGTCAAAGGTGAATCTGGTCCATTCGCCCGGCACGCTTTCGGCCGCCAGCAGCCCGCCGTGGCGCTGGATCACGCTGTAGCAGATCGACAGGCCTAGGCCCAGGCCCTGGCCCACTTCGCGCGTGGTGAAGAACGGCTCGAACACGCGCCCGATGTTTTCCGGCGCGATGCCCGGGCCGTTGTCGCGCACCGTGATCTTCAGGCGGTCGCCGCGCGCTTCCGCATAGATATCGATGGCCGGGCCCTGGGTGGCGCCCTTGCGCATGGCCAGCGCCGCATTGCTGAGCAGGTTGATCAGCACGCCGATGATGGCCGCCTCGTCGCCGCGCACCAGGGTGTCGGGCTGCAGGTGGCGGTTGACCTTGATGCCCTTGATTTCATGGCCGACCAGGCGCACCGACGATTCCAGCGCGCGCTCGAACAGGAATTGCGCGCTTTCGTGGTCGGTGCCGGACTTGCGGTAGGCGAAGGTCTTCAGGTCGGACACGATGTACTGCACGCGCTGCATGCCCGACTTGGCATCGGTCAGGCATTCCAGCAGCACTTCGCTGCTCTTGGCGCCCGGCTCCTCCATCGCGATGTCGATGGCCATCATGCAGAAATTGACCGGGTTGTTGACCTCGTGCAACAGGCCGGCCGCCAGGGTGCCCAGCGCCGCCATTTTTTCCTGCTGCAGCATCTGGCCCTTGATTTCGGCCAGGCTGCGGTTGTTGGCTTCCAGCTGGGCGTTCTTGTCGGCCAGTTCGGCCTTCAGCTGGAACAGGTTGAAGCGCGCCTGTTCGTTGTAATAGGTGCAGACCGCGCTGGCCACGGCGCTGAAGGCCAGCAGCAGCGAATTGACGGCAAACGCGCCGCCGGCCGGCGGCTGGCCATCGTGCACCCAGCAGGCTGCCGCGTACAGCAGGTAGGTCAGCAGGCCAAGCGTCAGGTTCTGCCACATGCGGAAGGCGAACGCGATGGCCGAGGCAAACACGCCCAGGTTCAGGCCCGCGTAATAGATCGACGAGGCGCCCTCGGTCACGGCAATCATCCAGGCAATCATCACCTGCGGCAGCATCAGCCAGGTGAAGCTCATCGCCTCCACATGGCGCGCGCCCCAGGGCTGGCGCATCAGGCCGATGATGCCGAGGATGGCCAGCGATACCAGCACCCGCGCCAGCGTGAACGAGGCCAGGTGGTCGGGATACAGGCTGAAATCGAGGCCGATGCCCAGCAGCACCAGGCCGATCGCGGTCCACGCGCCGCCGCGGCTAAAGCGCAGGCGGTAGGCGCGCAAATCGGACTCATAGGCCGCATGCAGGTGCAGGTTCACGTAGGGTGCCGGTCCTGTCATGGCAGCGACGCTTCGGCAAACACATTGACGCCGGTCGCATCGACATAGGTTTGGCGTTCGCGCACTTGCGGCGGCAGCAGCTGCTCCATCTTGGCCTCGTCGCGGTAGATCAGGTACCACTCCAGCAGGTGCTCCATGCCCGGCCGTTCCGGGTTGCTGCTGTGCACATTGGTGACCAGCAGGCGGCCGCCGCTCTTCATGCAGGAGGCGAAGTAGCTCAGCAGGCGGCTGCACACCTTGTCCGACAGGTAGTCGAACAGGCCGGCGCAATACACCACGTCGAAATCGGCGCCCAGCTGCGGGCCGTCGGCGCGCCGTTTCAGCAGGTTGTGCACGGAATCCTGCACGAAGCGGATGTCGGGCTGGCGCGCCAGGCCGGCGCTGATGCCGCCCAGCTGGCCGCGTGTCCAGGCCAGCGTTTCCTCGCTGAAGTCGACCAGCTCGAACGACAGCCAGTGCGGCTCGTCGTATTCGCGCAGGAAGCGCTGGATCTCCTGCGCCGGGCCGCAGCCCACGTTGAGCACGCGGAACGGGCGTCCCAGCCGGCGCGCGGCGTCGGCATGGCGCTTCAGGAACCCGACCAGGATATCGATGCGGTTGCGGTGCGCCACCGCCACCGCCGTCTGCAGGAAGGCGGCGTTGACGATCTGGAAATAGGTGCTCGGGCCCTGGCGCGGGTCGCCCAGGATCTGGTTCACCATCTCATAGTCGCCGGCGTAGCCGAGCGGCTTGCTGAAGGTGCGGAACACGAACGGCGCGCGCAGGATCAGGGGGTGCAGCGCGCCCTGGGCAAAGGCGCGGTGGGCGGCGGCCGCCTCCTCCCCGACCATGCCGGCTTCCTTGTTGAGGTCGTCGAAATAGCGCCGCACGCGCATGATCAGCGGTTCGGCCAGCTCGGCAAACACGTCGGCGCGCAGGCGCCCGCCTTCTTTCGGCAGCGAATCGGACAGGTCGACCTGCTCCACCCAGCGCGCCACTTCGGCCAGGTAGGCGCGCGACTCGTTGACGGCTATCTGGTAGTCGCGCCGGATGCGGAAGCGCTCATCCCAGTCCAGCACGAACTTGCTCGCTTCCCGTCCCACCGCGCCTGGCAGCATCACCACCTCGGTCAGTTCGCGCCATTCGTCGATCAGGGTCACCGACACCACTGCGGTCAGTCCGGTGTTGACCATGCTGATGACGACAGCCTTGCCGATATAGGCGCTGGCAGTGCCCATGCGTACCGTCAGCTCGCTTAACACCTCGCTGACCTGCACGATGGAATACGGGTTATACACTTCCATCACCAGCGACTTGCGCTGGAGCGTCACGATGGTGCCGCGGACCGCTTCACCTTGCGTGTTCAGGAAACTGACGACCGGATCGATTTGCGCCTGTGAATACACTTTTATTCGGAACTTAAATGGTTGCCGTGAATTAAATTGAGTGTACTGACTTGTAGCCCAAATCGCAACATTTCCCTATGAGATTTGCCCGACAATGCGTAGGGATTATGCAAATGACAAGCAAGGCCAGCTACCAAAAGTACGCTGCCGCACAGACGCGAGCATTGCCCCATGCCAAACTGGCGGCGAGTCTTGGAGAACACGATGACGCAGTTACGCAAGCAATCGCCCGCCGAGCTGGAGCGGGCCGAATTCCATGAACGCTTCGCGCGCAGCTTTACCGATGCGCGTTTCGACGGGCTGCGCGAGGCGGTGGCGGCGTTGGAGGAACTGGCCTGGCGCCAGTACTGCGAACAGCGCCGGCCGCCCGCCCCGCACTAGGCGTTCGCGGCCAGCAGCTCCAGGCGTGCGGCCAGCCGCTCGGCCATCTGGGCCGGCGTAAAGCCGGCGTAACGGTTGGCGATGCCGCGCGCGGCCATCAGGGTGCGGCCATCCATCAGCAGGCTGCGCACCACGCTGCGCCAGTCCACCGTGCCTGGCAGGCGGCCGCCGTTGACCGCCACGCCCGCCTGCTCCAGGCGCGCCGCCAGCAGGTAGCGTTCGAGTTGGGTCGGCAGCAACAGCATCGGCACCCCGCCCAGCAGGGAATGGGTGACCGTGCCTTCGCCGGCCTGGCTGACGCAGATGCGCGCTTCGGCCAGCGCTGCCGCCAGGTCGACCGGCCCGCGCGCATAGGCCAGGCTGGTGGCATGCACCGGCGGCACCGCCCCGGCCGCGACTTCCGGCTGGTAGCACAGCACCCGGCAGCCCTCCATCACCAGTGCGTGCAGTACCGCGACGTGGGCCGGATGCTCCTGGCGCAGGTAGACGAACACCTTGTGCCCGTGGCCGGGCGGCCATTGCGGCGCTTCGCCGGCCGGCGCCACGAAGGCCGGACCGTACCACTGCTCGCGCTCGGCCGGCCGGCCATAATGGTCCAGTTCAGGCCAGGCGCACAGGAAATGCTGGCGCCCCAGCAGCGCGTCGGCGGCCTGCACATACGGCACGCCGCCATGGTGCACCAGCACCGTGTTCATCACCTTCAGCGTATGGATCTCGGCCGCGGCCAGGCGCTGCAAGTCCATCGCTTCCCAGGGACGGAAATTGGGCAGGGGCTGGCCGGGCGGCGGCAAGGTGAAGCCGGCGCCGATCGCCGCCGAGGGAATGTCCAGGGTGCGCGCCGCCAGCAGCGCCGTCGGGGCGAACTCGGCCACGACCACGTCCGGTTTCAGCAACTGCAGCGCCGAGCGCCAGCCGCGCACCAGCGCATCGAGCGCCTGCGCCTCGCGGTAGCCGGCAGCGAGCATGATTTCGGCCAGGCTGGCCGCGTGCTGGCCGGCGCCGTGCAGCCACAGCGGCGCCTGCAGCATGGTCACGTCCAGCGCGCCCAGCAGACGGCGCGCCTGGCCCAGGTCGCGCACCGACAGGCTGACCGCATGGCCACGTGCCAGCAGGGCTTGCGCAATGACCCGCAAGCGCCCTGCATGGGCGGCATCGCCGCCTAATTCCCAAGCCAGGTGAAAGTGCGCCATGTTCAGTTCACCCAGCCAAGTGTCATTGCATTTTTCACATTATTTCCATTAAAGGGCGTGCCTTGGATTTTAGAACACACCGGCAAACAGGTGTGCAATACTAAGCCATGGCCCCCACCCGATTGCTACCACAGAGCTTGCGTGCGCGCATGACCTGCGTGGTCATCTTGTTCGTGCTTGCGGCCACCACCATCGTCACCTGGCTGGCGCTGTCGATGTCCGAACGCGACATGAAGAGTGTGATCGGCCAGCAACAGTACAGCCTGCTGTCCGTGGCCGCGGCCCATATCGACGAACAGCTGGCCACCAAGCGCCTGCTGCTGGCCTCGATTGCCGAAGCAGTACCGTCCGGCCAGCGCACGCCCGCGGCCATCCGCGCCGCCATCGAGCGCCATGCCTCCGCTTCCGCCGAATTTGCCAACGTCGCCGCGTTTGACGCCAGCGGCAGCTACCTGGCCAGCCTGCGCCCGCCGCAGCAGGACAAGCCCAACGTGGCGGACCGCCCCTATTTCGAACAGACCCTGGCGCAAAAGCGGGCCATCATATCACCGCCCCTGCGCGGGCGCGTGTCCAGTTTGCCGGTGGTCGTGCTGACCCATCCCATCATCGACAGCGGCGGCGACGTGCAGGTGGTGCTGGTGGGCAGCATCGACTTGCTGAATTCCGACTTCTTCCACCATTTCAATACCATGAAGCCGGGCAAAACCGGCTTCATGTTCATCATGACCACCGACGGCCTGCTGGTCAATCATCCCAACAAGGCACGCCTGCTCGAACACATCAACGCCCGGCCCGGACTCAATCTCGGTACCCAGCGTGCGCTCGACGGCTTCGAAGGCTGGATGGAGGCCACCAACAAGGATGGGGTGGACGGCATCTATTCGTACAAGCGGCTGAATGCCACCAACTGGATCGTGGCCGCCCGCTATCCGACCGACGAGGCGTTCGCGCCGATGATCCGCATGCGCCAGCAAGCCGCGCTGGGCGCCACCGTGTTTGCCGCGGTGGCGGGCGTGATGAGCTGGCTGATGATCAATGTGCTGCTGGCGCCGCTGCAAAAGCTGCGCGCCAACCTGCACGCCATCCGCAACCGCGGCGGCGAAATCAGCCTGCTGCGCAGCAGCGGCAGGGATGAAATCGGTGAACTCAGCGAAGCGCTCTACGAATTGACGGCCGAACGCCAGGCGGCGCAGGAACGGCTGGCCGAAAGCGAGAAACGGGCGCGCGTCATCGCCGACAATATCCCGGCCCTGGTGGCCTATATCGACCGCGAGCTGCGCTTCCGCTTCACCAACGAGCATTACCAGTTCCTGCTCGGCATCGATCCGCGCGCCATGGTCGGCAAGCGCTTCGACCAGGTGTTTGGCATGGCAGCGCTGGAACGCTGGATGGATTGCTTCGACATCGTGCTGGCCGGCCGCCGCATCCATCTCGAGCGCCCGGGCGAAGAACTGGAGCGGCACCTGCACCTGATGGCCGAGCTGGTGCCGGACCTGGCGCCCGATGGCAGCGTACTGGGTTTTTACATGATGTGCACCGACATCACCGAACGCAAGACCGCCGAGCTGGCCCAGGCCGCCAGCGAGAAGCGCCTGCGCCTGATCGCCGACCACCTGCCGGTGATGATCAGCGCCATCGACCGCGAGCACGTGCTGCAGTTCGGTAACGCCACCTACCGCCGCTGGCTCGACACCGATCCCGATACCCTGCCCGGCCGGCCGATGGCCAGCGTGTCCGGCGAGGCCGCCTACCAGGAAGCGCGCCCCTGGCTCGACCGCGCCTTCCGCGGCGAAGTGACCGAGTACGAATCGACCGCGCGCCTGCACGGCGAGCCGCGCGTGCTGGAGACCACCTTCGTGCCTGAAGTGCGCAAGGATGGCAGCGTGCCCTTTGTGTATGCCCTGACCAGCGACGTCACGCGCAGCCGCGAGGTGGAAGCCGAACTGCTGCGCCAGGCGCGGCGCGATGCGCTGACCGGCATCCCCAACCGGCGCCACTTCGAGGACGTGCTGGACCAGGCCATCGAGCGCGTGCGGCGCCAGGACAGCCAGATGGCGCTGGCCTACCTCGACATCGACAACTTCAAGCACATCAACGACAGCCTGGGCCACGCCGGCGGCGACGACGTGCTGAAAGAGTTCGCGCTGCGCCTGTCGGGCAGCGTGCGCACCACCGATACCGTGGCGCGCCTGGCCGGCGACGAGTTCGTGATCGTGTTCGAAAATATCCGCCACGCCGACGAGGTGCGGCTGCTGGCGGAAAAGGTGATGGCTGCCGTGGCGCCCGATTTCACCGTGCTGGGCGCGCCGCTGCGCGTCACCACCAGTATCGGCATTGCGCTCTACGCCGGCGGCACCGAAACGGCGGGCGGCCTGATCGGACGGGCCGACATGGCGCTGTACGACACCAAGCGCCGCGGCCGCAACGGCTTCACGATCGACAATGGCCGCGGCTTGCCGGAGGCCGTCGTCGCACCGTCCTAGACTTGGCGCAAGAGTTCGATGAAGCGCCGGCCCGCCGGTCCCGGCGGCGCGTCCTTGCGCCAGCTGGCGTACATCGACATGGCCTGGCCCAGCACCGGGCTCGCCTCCAGCTTGAGTTCCACCAGCCTGCCCTGCGCCAGCTCATCTGCCACCATATGGCGCGGCATGCCGCCCCAGCCCAGGCCGGCGCGCAGGAAGGCGTGCTTGGCACCGAGGTCGGCCAGGCGCCAGCCTTGCTGGTTGACGACGCCGAACTGGCGGCCCTCGGTCAGGCTCGAGCGGTCGGTCAGGATCAGTTGTACGTGGCGTGCCGCCTCGCTGCGTGCAATCGGCGCCGGCAAGGCTGCCAGCGGGTGGCCGGCAGCGGCCACCGCCACCAGCGGCACTTCGAACAGGAAATCGGTTTCGCATTGCGGCGGCACGTCGGGATAAGAACCCACCACCGCCAGCCGGCAGCGCCCCTCCAGTAGCGGCTGCACCACCGCGCCCAGCGCCTCGACGTCCAGCCGCAGCGGCGTGCCGGGAAATTCGTGGTGGAAGGCGCGTACCGCTTCGGTCAGGCGCGCGATGGGAAACATCACGTCCACCGCGACTGCCAGTTCCGCCTCCAGCCCTTCGGCCAGGGTGCGCGCCTTGGCCTTGAAGCCATCCATGCTGCTGGCGGCGGCCCGCGCCACGTCGAGCAGCGCGCGTCCCTGCTCGGTCAGGCGCGGATACTTGCCGCTGCGGTCGAACAGGGCAAACCCGACCTGCAATTCGAGGTTGGCCAGGGTCTGGCTGACCACCGACTGCGCGCGCCGCAGCTTGCGCCCGGCTGCCGAAAAACTCCCTTCTTCCGCTGCCGCGATAAACGTTCGCAGCTGGTCCATCGACATTGCGTCAAGCATGTGCGATCCTGTGTCAACCCGATGGCGGCCGATTCTACACCACCGTGTAAGACTGGTCTTACATAGTCGTGCGCTTCGCTCTGCTAGGAAAGTACCGCCTTGCAATTGGATACTGGTTGACATGATGACCACATTTCCACTCAGCCGCAGCACCCCGGCCGCCGCCGGCGGCCCGTCGCAACAGCTCTACATGCTGCTCCGCGAAGCGCCCGACCGCGCCGCGGCAAGCGCCTACCTGCAACGCCGCGTGGCCGAAGCCGCCGCGCTGCCGCCCGCCTGGAGCGGCGGCCTGCCCGCGCTGGAAGACTGGCTGGAACTGCGCCACCGCAATCGCGCTGAAGAATTCCGCCAATACCAGCAGGGACGTCAGGAAGGCGCCCCGCGCCGTCACTTCGCCACGCTGGCGCAGGCGCGCCGCTTCCTGTGCGTGCAGGCGCCATCGCTGCTGGTCGAAGGCGCCTGGCTGCACACCGTGCTCGATCACTGGCGGCAGGCGGCCTATATGCCGCTGGTCAAGCTCTACCTCGATTACCTTGGCAAAGGCATTCCGACCGCCAACCATGTTGCGCAAGTGCGACAGGTGCTGGCGGTGCAGGCTTGCAGCACCTGGCAAGACCTGGAGGATAGCGGTTTCGTGCAAGGGGCGATCCGCCTGGCACTGGCCAGCACCGGCGAACATTACCTGCCGGAGCTGCTGGGCTACCAGTTGGCCATCCCCGACCAGCCGGCGGCACAACCGTCGATCCTGCTGGAACTGGCCGAACTGGGCATCGCCCTGCCCCCGCCGCCGTCTTCCGACACCATTGTCCTGAATGTGCTGCGTGCCCTGCTTGGCGCCGCCCCCGAAGACGGACCCCAGCTGCTGCAGCGACTCGAAGTGGGTTACGGCCTGGGCCGCATTGGCCTGCAAACGCTGCCGGCCACGCCCGAAGACGGCGCCCCCCAGGATCCGCCGGTGGCCAACGGCAGCAGCGCGCCGGTCATGTTCGCGCCGCCCGCCGGCAATGCCGGCGATGCGCCTGCAACCGTCCAGGAAGAGCAGCGCCCGATCCTGCGCCACCGTTTCGACGGCGACGAACACGCCTGGGAAACCATCAGCAGCGACCTCGGGCTCCTGGAAGCCCAGATCGCCGCCTGCAGCGGCAAGGCGGAAGCCATGACCATGCTGGCCCGCCACATGGGCCCCGCCGTGCACCACCAGCCGCTCGGGCTCATGGCGGCACGCGTCTACTCGCAATTGTTTGCGCTGGCCTAGGTCGCCAGCGCGGCCCGCAGCAAGGCCGGTGTCAGCCCGGTCCAGCGCTTGAAGGAGCGTCGGAAGTTGGCCGCATCATGGAAGCCCAGGTAGTCGGCCACGGCCTCGTTACCCGCCCGGCGCGATTGGAACAGGTAGAGCGCGACGTGGGTGCGCACCAGGTCCAGCTCCGCCACGAAGTGGCTGCCGTAGCGCGCCAGGTGGCGTTTCAGTGTCGCCGGGCTGACGCCGAACGCGGCGCTGGCGCCCTCCAGCGTCGGGCCGCGGCGCACTTCGGCCAGCAGGTAATCGTAAAGCGCATCGAGCAGGCTGGGTGCTGCGCCCGCATCGCCGGCCGCCTGCGCGGTTGCGCCAGCGCCGGCGTCGGCGACCGGCCAGGGCTGCAGCAGCCACTCGGCGTCCAGCAGCATGGCATCGAGCTGGCAATCGAAACGCAGCTCGCCGCCAAGATGCACTTCATGCTGCTCGATATGGCGCGGGCGGGCCCGGTTGAAGCAGAAGCGCCAGGGCAAGCGCCGGCCGCCCAGCCAGCGCACCAGCGCGACAACAGCGGTCATGTGCATTTCAACCAGCGCCGGGCGCAGGCCTGGCGCGCCGTGGCTGTCGGTCCAGTACAGCACCAGCCGGCCGTCGCCGACGTGCAAGCGCGGCCGCAACAACGGCAGAAGGCGGGATGACCGCCGGCAGATCAGCTCCAGCGCTTGCTGCAAGGAGCCGGCATGCCGCAGTGCCACCGACAAACCCGGGGCTGCGCCGGGCAGCAGCTGCTGGCCAAGCATGAAGCTGGTATCGGCGCTATCCATCTCGCGCAGCGCGTTGCCCAGCAGCTGCAGGCATTGCTGCGGGCTGACCAGCGCTCCCTGCCGGGGCGCGCTGCCATCGCCGGGCATCCCCGTACCGCGCGCAACGGCTGCCGGCAGCACATCGCGTTGCAAGGCGTAATCCATGATGTGCCATGGCAGGCCGCCGGCAGGAATGCTCGGCTCGTCGGGCAGCGAATAGCGGATCACGGCGCCGCGGGCGCCAGTGCCAGGTGTGCGCTGTCGATGGCGGCGGACAGGCGGGCCAGCAAGGTCTCGGCATCGCCCCGCGCCGCTTCGCTCACGAAGCGCAAGCTCACCTGCAGCGGCCCTTGCGGTCCATGATGCCGCATCATCGACACCATCTGGCACAGGTGCTGTGCCAGCACGCGCGCATCGGCGCCACCCATGCCGGGCAACAGCAGTGCAAAACGGTCGCCGGCATAGCGGCACAGCAGGTCTTCGTTGCGCAGGTTAAGCAGCAGCATATGCCCAACCGCCTGCAGCACGCGGTCTCCTTCCCTCGGCCCATGCGCGCGGTTGATGCGGTGGAAGCCATCGATATCGAGCAACACCAGCGCACACTGGCCAGAAGGATCACGCTCCTGCTCCAGCCGGATCTGGTGCCGCAGGTAAGCCGCATCGGCCAGTTGCGTCACGCGGTCGAAAGCGCGGTGCTGGCGGAACAGCCGCTCGCGCTTGGCCAGGTGGTCATTCAGCATGAATTGCTCGTGGCGCCAGTAATAGATACCCGCCGTAAGCACCAGCATCCCGAACGGCACCAGGGCCTCGAGCCAGTTGTCCCAGCTGGCAGCCTTGTCGATGCGGAAGAATTCGTCCAGGCAGTCGGCCCAGGAACCCAGCATGACGGCCGCCAGTCCGCCGGCCAGCAGCCGCGTCACCAGCCCGCCGGGCCGGCTGCTCAAGGTCATCACGAACCACAGTCCCGCCATGGCAGCCATGCCGCCTTCGGCAATGATGTCCATCCAGCGCCAGGCGCCGGCAGGCTTGGCCTGCCCGGCGCTGGCGTACAGCAGCAGGCACGCAATCACGGCAAACGCCGCGGCCATGAGGGAGTGTCGATGAAGTTTCAGCATAACCGCGCAGCTTAATCATGGCTTGTGACAGCAGCATGACGGATGCGGAGTCATTTCAGCTCACTGCCGCGTAACCGGCCTGTCATCCGCGCTTCACATAATCCGCTGCATTCTTCCACTCACCACAGAATGCCCATGAAAACCCAACTGACCGCACTCGCCGCCGGCGTACTCACTTTGGCCAACGCCATCGCTGCCGACGGTGCGGACGCTTCGCTGGCCGGCGCCAGCGTCGTCATCACCGGCCAGCGCGCCGTGCTGGCCAAGTCCATCGCCGCGCAGGACAAGGCGGACAACATCATCAATGTCCTGAGCAGCGACGATATCGGCAACCTGCCCGACAAGAACGCCGCCGAGGCGCTGGCGCGCCTGCCCGGCATCTCCGTGCAGCGCGACCAGGGCGAAGGCCGCTACATCACCGTGCGCGGACTGGGCCCGGACCTGAATGCGGTATCCATCAACGGCGCCTTGGTGCCTGCGCCGGAAGCCAGCCGCCGCGCGGTGGCGCTTGACGTCCTGCCGGCTGGCCTGATCCGCTCGCTTGAAGTCACCAAGACCCTGAGGCCGGAGCAGGACGCCAGTTCGCTCGGCGGCACGGTCGAAGTCAAGTCGCTGTCCGCCTTCGACCTGCCGGGCTCCCTGCTGACCGTGAGCGCTGCCGCATCGCACGACCAGAACACCGGCGAAAACAGCCCAAGCGCAGGCGTGCTGTGGGCCAGCCGTTTTGGCGATGGCAAGTTTGGCGTGGCGCTCGGCCTGAGCGGCGAAAAGCGCAAATTCGGCTCCGATAACGTGGAGACGGGCGGCGCCTGGGATGGCGAGCGCCTGGCAGGCTTTGAATTGCGCGATTACCTGCCGGTGCGCGAGCGCCGCGCTGCGGCATTGAACCTCGATTACCGGCCGGCGGCTGGCAACAGCTGGTTCCTGCGCAGCTTCCTGAGCCGCTTCAGCGACGACGAAGTGCGCGATCGCCTGACCGTCAGCAACGTCAGCGGCGGCGCCCTGAACGAAGGCGTGCCGGCCACGGCTCGCCTCGAGCGCCGTATCCGCCAGCGCAAATACACGCAGGAGATCCAGTCTGCCGTCCTGGGCACCCAGCAAAAGCTCGGCGCCTGGCAGCTGGACGTGCAGGCCGGCCGCAGCAGCGCCGACGAAGACACGCCGGAAGCGTTGAACGATGGCCGTTTCCGCGGCACCGCCAATTTCAAGAACATTGCATTCACCGGCAGCCAGCGCCCGGCGCTGCAGGCCCCGGCATCCGCTTACGACGCGGCCAGTTACAGCCTGAACGCCATCACGCTGCAGCAGCGCTACTCGAAGGACACCGAACATCACCTGAAATTCGACGTGGGACATGACTTCCCGCTTGGCGATATGCGCTCCGAAATGAAGTTCGGCGCCAAGGCGAGCCGCCGCGAAAAGACCAACGACACCAACCAGTGGAGCTATGGCAGCAAGTCCGTCACCGGCTCCCTGTCGATGGCCTCGTTCGTGCAGGACCACCAGCTTGACTACCCGTTCGGCCAGATCGGTGCAGCCCTGGACCCTGGCGCCATCCGCGCCCGCGTCGCAGGCCTGGATCGCAACGCGGCCCGCCTGGCAACCGAATCGGCCATCAACGACTTCACGCTGAACGAAAACATTGGTGCCGCCTACTTCCAGAACACCTTGTCCCAGGGCGACTGGCGACTGCTGGCCGGTGTGCGCGCCGAGCACACTGCCTTTGACGCGGCCGGCGTGCAAACCAGCGGCAGCACCATCACGCCGCTGCAGCGCAGCCGTTCCTACGCCAACTGGCTGCCGTCGCTGCAACTGCGCTACGACCTCGACCGCGACACCAGCCTGCGCAGCGCCTGGACCAATTCCGTGGTGCGCGCCAACTTCAGCCAGCTGGCACCGGGCGTTGCCTTGGCCAGCGCCACCGAAGCCACCATCGGCAACCCCGACCTGAATCCGCTCAGGTCGCACAACCTCGACCTCGGCGTGGAGCGCGTGATCGGCAGCGATGGCGCAGTATCGGCCTACCTGTTTTACAAGGACATCAAGGATTTCACCTATACCACCAATCTGGCTGGCAGCGGCCAATGGGCGGGCTACACCAGCGCCACCAGCTATGCCAATGGCGACACGGCCAAGGTGAAGGGCATCGAACTGTCCTGGCAACAGCCTCTGCGCATGCTGCCGGCGCCCTTCAACGGCCTGCTGGTCGGCGTCAACGGTGCGCTGACCGGCTCGCGCACAAAAGTCGCCCGCTTTGACGGCAAGGCCGGCGCCATGGTCTCCCGCCGCATCCCGATGCCGGGGCAATCGGACCGCGTCATGAACCTGGCGCTCGGTTACGAAGCGGGACCGCTCAGCACCCGCATCGCCCTGAACTATAAATCGCCCTACCTGCTGGAACTGGGCGGCGACATCCTGAACAGCGCGCAGGACCGCATTGTCGATACCCAGAAGCAGGTCGATTTCTCCCTGTCCTGGCAGTTGGCCAAAGGAGTGCAACTGAGTTTCGACGTCGCCAACCTAAATAACGAGAAATACTACGTCTACCAAGGCATCAAGGCGCGCAACGCCCAGTACGAGCAATACGGCCGCACTTATAAACTGGGCCTGAAAGCGAGCGTGTTCTGATGCGCCGCCTGTCCTTGATCGCCTTGCTGCTGGCCTGCAGCCTGCCGGCAGCAGCGGCCGAAACGATTGCCCTCCCGGGTGGCGACACGCTATCGCTCGACAAACAGGGCCTGCACCTGCGCGCGGCAGGCGGCGCCGAGCGCGCCAGCATCGCACTGCGCGGCCGCCATCTCGACTACCGTGAGGGCACGGCCCTGGTCGTGGACGCCAATACCGAACGTGCGATGGCGGTCGCTGTCGATACGGCTGCCGGGACGCTGGCGACCCGGGCCGTGCTCGATGGCGCTGCTGTCGCGCCGGAGGCCGCCTGCCTGTACCGCGACGAACAGGGATTGCTGCATGCTTTCCTCGCCGGCAAGGACGGCCAGGCCGAGCAATGGCTGTTGCATGGCCATCCCCAGCTTGTGCGCAAGCTGGCCCTGCCGCCCCACAGCGGGCAATGCCTGGTGCACGACGCCAGTGCCAGCCTGGTGGTAGCCGAGAAAGGCTTGGGAATCTGGGCCTACAATGCCGATGCGGAGGCCCCGCCTTCGCGCCGAGCCCTTGCGACGGGCGCCGCTTACGCACTCAGTCCAGCACCTGGAGGTGTTGCGCTTCTCGGCCGCGACGGCAAGGTCCGCCGCACGATCGCGTTGCGGCGCGACCTGCCGCCCGCCGTCATCGTGCTTCCCCAGGTGCAGAGCGAGACCATGCCGCGCATGGGCGATGCCGCCGATGACCCGGCGATCTGGGTCGACCGCCAGCGCCCCGGCCAGGGCCGCGTGCTCGGTACGAACAAGAAGCAAGGCCTGCATGTATACGACCTGCAAGGCCGCCAGTTGCAAATGCTGGAATCAGGCCGCTTGAACAACGTCGACCTGCGCCAGGGCGTCATGTTCGACGGAGAGACTTACGACCTGGCCGCCGCCACGCAGCGCGATGAAAACTCGCTGGTGCTGTACAGCATAGGCAGCGATGGCGCCGTGGCAGAGGCCGCGCGTTTCGCCACCCCACTGGAACGCATCTACGGCATCTGCCTGTACCAGCCCGGCACCGGCGGGTTGGAAGCCTTCGTCAACGACAAGGACGGCAGCTACCTGCAATACAGGATCGGCCGCCGGGACGGCGCCTTCACCGCCAGCCTGGTGCGCCGCTTCAAGCTGGAGACCCAGCCGGAAGGTTGCGTCGCCGACGACCGCACCGGCCGCCTGTTTGCCGGCGAAGAGAAGCGCGGCGTCTGGGCCGTCGATGCGCGAGCCGACGCCAGGCCCGAGCCGAAGATGATCCTGCCGGTCGGCGGTCCTTTACGCGCCGATGTCGAAGGCATGGCCCTCTACCATGGCGCGAATGGCAGCTACCTTGTGGTCTCCAGCCAGGGCAGCAACAGCTATGTGGTGGCCGATGCCTCTCCGCCCCACCGCGTCCGGGGCAGCTTCCGCATCGGCATCAACCCCGAGGCAAGCATTGACGGCGCGTCCGAGACCGATGGCCTGGACGTCACCTCCGCCGACCTGGGCGGCCGCTTTGCGCGCGGCATGCTGGTGGTGCAGGATGGCTACAAGCGCCTGCCCGACGGCGCCCAGAATTTCAAGTATGTTGCCTGGGACGATATCGCCCGCGCGCTGGGCTTGCCGTAGTGGTATGCTCCCCGGTAGTTCAAACCGGGGAGCAGTCGTGTCGATCGTAGAAAAACTATTCAAACTCAAGGAAGCCGGCAGCGATGTGCGCACGGAAGTGGTGGCCGGGATCACCACCTTCCTGACCATGGCCTATATCATCTTCGTCAATCCCGCCATCCTGGGCGATGCCGGCTTGCCGAAGGAAGCGGTGTTTGTCGCGACCTGTCTGGCCGCCGCGCTGGGTACCGCGATCATGGCCCTGTATGCGAATTACCCGATCGGCATGGCGCCGGGCATGGGCCTGAATGCCTATTTCGCCTACGCCGTGGTGCTCGGCATGGGCATCAAATGGCAGGTCGCTCTCGGCGCCGTGTTCATTTCCGGCTGCCTGTTCCTGGTCGTCAGCCTGCTTGGCTTGCGCGAAGCCATCGTCAACGGCATTCCACGTTCGCTGCGCATCGCCATTACCGTCGGCCTAGGCCTGTTCCTTGGCCTGATCGCGCTGAAAAGCGCCGGCATCGTCATGGCCAATCCGAACACCATGGTCACCGTGGGCGACCTACATAAACCACCGGCCCTGCTGGCCGTGGTCGGATTCCTGCTGATCGTCACCCTGGACCGCCTGAAAGTGAAAGGCGCGATCCTGATCGGCATCATGGCGGTCACCGTCCTGAGTTTCTTCTTCGGCGGAAACCAGTTCCACGGCGTGTTCTCAACGCCGCCATCGCTGGACGCCACCTTCCTCAAACTGGACGTGCCGGGCGCGCTCGGCGTCGGCGTCCTGAACGTGGTGCTGGTGTTCTTCCTGGTCGAACTGTTCGACGCCACCGGAACGCTGATGGGCGTTGCCAGCCGCGCCGGCCTGCTGGTGAGCGGCAAGATGGAGCGCCTGAACAAGGCCCTGCTGGCTGACAGCACCGCCATTGTCGCCGGCTCCGTGCTCGGTACTTCCAGCACCACCGCCTACCTGGAAAGCGCCTCGGGCGTGCAAGCCGGCGGCCGCACCGGGCTCACCGCGCTGGTGGTGGCCTTGCTGTTCCTGGCGGCCTTGTTCATCGCGCCGCTGGCCGGCGTGGTACCGGCTTACGCCACCGCGCCGGCATTGCTGTTCGTGGCCTGCCTGATGCTGCGCGACCTTGGCGACTTTGACTGGAACGAAACCACCGAATGCATCCCGGCCGCGATCACTGCCCTGCTGATCCCGTTCACCTACTCGATCGCGCACGGCATCGCCTTCGGCTTCATCACCTATGCGGCACTCAAGCTGCTGACCGGCCGTTTCCGCGAAGTGAAGCCGATCGTCTGGGTCATCGCCCTCGTTTTCAGCTTCAAGTACGCCTATATCGGGGCGTAGGCGCGCGACTGCACGCGAATCTTCAATACGCCAATCAGGTTGCACAGGCGCATGCGCGCCAGCACGAGGGCGTCTTCGCCCTCCGCTGCCACATCCAGGTCCAGGTTCATGCCGTGCACGCCAGGCGCCATGCGCATCGCATGCAGCTGGACTCCGCCCCGGCGCAGTGTTGCCAGCACCGCCTCCGCGGCATCCATGGCGGAGCAGCGGTCAAGGCGCAGGCGGAAAGTTCTCTGTTCGGTATTCATGAGGAGATTATCCGGCTGGAGCGGCGGAATAGGCATCCAAAGTTTGCCTGTCTTTCCATGTAAAATAGAAGAATCTTCTTCAATTTTTAAAAATCATGGAACACCTTGATGAGATGGACCGCAAAATCCTGCGCGAACTTCGCCGGGATGGCCGTTTAAGCAATACCAAACTGGCCGAGAGCGTCGGCCTGTCCACCACGCCTTGCTGGAACCGCGTGAAGGCAATGGAAGAGCGCGGCGTCATCGAGGGGTATACCGCGCTGCTCAACCAGCAGGCGCTGGGCCTGCCTGACACCGTCATCATCGAGGTCACGCTGGATCGCCACGACGACGACATGCTGCACAAATTCGGCCTGGCGCTGGCCGACCTGCCGGAGGTGATGGAAGCCTACCTGCTGACCGGCGAATACGACTACCTGATCAAGGTGGCGGTGGCTGGCACGGCAGGCTACGAAGAGTTCCTGCGCCGGAAACTGTATAAACTGCCTGGCATTCGCCACAGCCGCTCGACCTTCGTGTTGCGCTGCCTGAAGCGGGCACATTCCGTGGAGCCCTGATAGAATTCAGTTATGAACTACCTGATACCCCTGATTTTCGCCTCCGGCCTCGCCGCAGGCAACGCACTGGCAGAAGATAACGAAGTTGATCACACTGGTAACGTGATGCTGTCGGCCGAAATCGGCGCCATCACCACCAGTGGCAACACGGCCGGTACTTCCGTCACCGGCAGGTTCGAGATCCTGCAAGACACCCTCCGCTGGAGCAACGAATACACCGGAAACGGCTACTTCAAGGAAGACCGCGCCCGCGTCAACGGCGAAGAGACCAAGCAGCGCTCGGCAGAACGCTACCAGTTCGGCGCCAAGGCCGGCTACAAGCTGCTGGAAGAGAATTCAACCCTGTTCGGCCTGGCCGCTTTCTCGGAAGACCGCTTCGGCGCCTACACGCGTAGTGCCAGCGTCGGCGTGGGTCATGGCTTCCGCATCTACCAGAGCGATAACAAGAGCCTGGACATGGAGTACGGCCCCGGCTTCTTCCGGGCGACCCGCGCCAACGGCGAGGAAGACCGGGGCCTGGTGGCCCGCGGCCGCGCAGCGTTCCGCTGGAAAATCAGCGACAACGCTTCCTTTGCGCAAATGCTGACCGTGGAGCGCGCTTCATGGAACACCCACTCCACGGCCGAGACATCGCTGAGCACCCGGATCAATGGTTCGATGCACATGAAGGCTGCCTTCAGCGCCATCAACGATTCCACGGTACCGGTCGACAAGCAGAACACCGATACCCAGACTTCGGTGACGCTGGTTTATTCCTTCTAAAGCCAGCGCAGCAAAGCCAGCCCGGCCAGCGCCTGCAGCACGGCGCAGTGCCACAGCAGGATAGTGTTATCCAGCGTGGCACGGCTGGCGGTCCTCAGCTCCCCCCTCGCCGCAACGTATATTGCCGCAGGGGCTAGTATGGCCGCGTGCAGTCCTTCATAAGCCAATAGCGCTGCAACTGCCGCGCTCCAGGCGTCCCGCGAAGGGCTGAGTCCCGCATGCCGCTGCGCGCCGAAATCGGCCGCGAACGCGGCAAGCAGGCAGGCGCCCGCCGCCAGCATCGGCCACCATTGCGCCGGCCGCCGCGTACTCCACCAGGCCAGGCCCGAGCTGGCACCCAGCAAAACGGCCGGCAGCCATGGCCATGGCTGCCCTGGCAGGTGTGCACCGGGCGGCGGACACACTTCCAGCCGCATCGCCGTGTGCATCAGGGTGAAGGCCAGTGAAGCGAATATCGCCAGGTCCACCACCACCAGCACCCAGGTCGCCCACCAGGAATGCGATGCGGCGCCTTGCGCACCGATTGGCAGCACGACACCCTCGGCAACCTGCGCGGACGTAAGCACGAGCGGCCGGTCGGACCTCCACAGCCAGGCCACCAGCGTCCATATCGCCAGCGCACCGCACAGCCACGCAGCAATGGCCTGCTGCATTGTCATCAGCAGGAAAAATCCCGCCGTGCCCAACGCGCAAAGGAATGGCAGCCAGCTATCGCCCGGCAACACCAGCAGGTGCCTGGGCCGCGCGTCGCGCCAGCCGGTTACCAGCGTCTCCCGCATCCCGGTCACGCTGCCTGGGAGCCAATGCATGCCGGACTCCACCTCTTGCACAAGGAGCACCTGCCGCCAAAGCGGCTCTGCTGAGCGGACCTCAGGCTGGCTGCGCGTGGCATACTCGTCCTGCGGCAGCCATTCGAGCGAACTTGCCCGCCAGGGGTTCCCGTGCGCGCGCTGCGGACGGCGCAAGGTGCGCACCAGGTCGACCAGGAACAGCAAGACGCCGCCTGCAAGCAGCAAGGCCCCCACCGTGCTTGCCGTGTTCAATCCCGCCCAGCCCATTTCCGAGCCATAGGTATAGATCCGGCGCGGCATGCCGAGCATGCCCGTTGCATGCATCGGAAAGAACGCCACATTGGTGCCGGCAAATATCAGCCCGAATACCCAGCGTGCCCAGCGCTCGGACATCCGATGCCCGTTAAACAGCGGCATCCAGAAATAGGCGCCTGCGAACATCGGGAACACCAGGCCACCGACCAGGACGTAGTGCAGGTGGGCGACGATGAAATAGCTGTCGTGGGCCTGCCAGTCGAAAGGAACCGCGGCCACCATCACGCCTGTCAGGCCGCCCAGCACGAATACCAGCAGGAAGCCAAGGACGAACAAGGTCGGCGCGTTCAGTTGCACCCTGCCCCGCCAAAGCGTCGCAATCCAGGCGAACACCTGCACCGCCGTCGGGATGGCGATCGCCATGCTGGCGGCCGACACCAGCGTGGTCTCAAACTGGCCAAGGCCGGCGGTGAACATATGGTGCATCCACAAGGCGAAGCTCATCGCGCCCACCGCGACGAGCGAAAGGACCACGGCCCGCCGCGCAACCAGCGGCGTCTGCACCAGCGCCGGCAGCATCGACGACACCATGCCCGCAGCCGGCAGGAAGATGATGTACACCTCCGGATGCCCAAAGAACCAGAACAGGTGCTGCCATAGCACCGGGTCGCCGCCGCGGGCCGGAATGAAGAACGGCCAGTCATAGGCGCGTTCGAGTTCAAGCAAGGCCGTTCCCGCAATCAGTGGCGGGAACGCAAACACCACCATGGCTGCCACCACCAGCATCGACCAGGCAAACACCGGGATGCGCGCCAGCGTCATGCCAGGCGTGCGGGTGAACAGGATGCCGATGATCAGCTCGATGGCTCCGGCAATCGCAGAAATCTCAATGAAGCCAATCCCCAGCAGCCAGAAGTCAGCGTTCAGCCCGGGCGAATATTCTTTCCCCGTCAACGGTGGATACATGAACCAGCCACCGTCAGGCGCCAGGCCAAACGCCAGTGTCGCAATGAATCCCGCGCCGCCGAAAGCATAGGCCCAGTAGGCGTAGGCGGACAGGCGCGGGAACGGCAGGTCGCGGGCTCCCAGCATGCCGGGCAGCAGGAATACGGCGATGGCCTCCACCATCGGAATGGCGAACAGGAACATCATCACCGTGCCGTGCATGGTGAAGAACTGGTTATAGGTTCCTGCATCCAGCATGTCATTGCCGGGGACCGCAAGTTGCAGCCGCATCGCCAGCGCCAATACGCCTGCGAACAGGAAAAAGCCGAACGCGGTCGCCAGGTACAGGCGGCCTATGCGCGTATTGTTGACGGCCGTCAGGGCGCGCCAGCCGGATGGTTTGCGCCATGCACGTTCCAGCGCCTCATATTCGCCCGGCGGACGCGGAAGGCTGTTTGGCGTGCGGGCGCGCGAATTCATCGCAGCGTCTCCAGCCAGTCGGCAAGAGCCTGCAAATCCTCTGGCGGCAGTCGGCTGGGCGGCATGCGGGCGCCGGGTTTCGCTGCTTGCGGATCGGAGACCCATCCAATCAGTGCGGCGCGGCTCAAAGGCAGCACGCCGGCGCCAATATGGCTGCGGCTTGCGATATGCGTCAGGTCAGGTCCCAATGCGCCGCCTTCGCCAACGCCGCGCACGGTATGGCAGGCATTGCAGCGGGCAGCAAAAAAGGCTGCGCGCCCCCGGGCCGCGCTTGCCGAGCCCGGGCTGGCTGGCGCGGCCTGGTGCTCGAGCCAGCGATCGAAATCGCGTGGCGCGACGGCCAGGACGTCGAGCGCCATCGCGGCATGCTGGGTCCCGCAGTACTCGGCACATTGGCCCCGGTAGCGGCCGGGCGTATCGGCGCGCAGCGTCAGCCCATGCAGGCGGCCGGGCACCATGTCGACCTTTCCCGCCAGCGACGGCACCCAGAACGCATGCAGCACGTCGGCCGACGCCAGCGCAATATACACGCGTTCCCCCACCGGCAACCGCAATTCATTTGCCAGCACCGCCTCGCGCCCGGTCGCCGTGTCGCGATAACGAACTTCCCACCACCACATATGGGCGGTCACGGTGACCTGGATGCGGGTCCCCGAAAATGGCCAGGTCAGTTGGGAGGCCTGCCATCCCGACCATCCCATGAGGGCCGCCAGCAGGGGCAAAGGCAGGACCAGTCCTCCACCCAGCACCAGCCTGCGTGACCATGACTTTCCGCGCTTGCGGAAAATACTGGCCAGGACCAGCAGGACCACCGCAGCGAAAATCAACGTACCTGCAGCAAACAGCAGCCAGCTGAAACGGCTGAGGAGCACGGCGTCAGGCCCCATTGGCGACAGGACCGATTGCAAGGCGGGCGTCATTCGAGAGTGTAGAGATAGGCAGCCATATGGCGCGCATCGTCGGCGGAGACCCCCATGTCCGGCATCATGGTGGTGGGATCCATGTCGCGCGGGGCGGAAATCCAGCGCACCAGGTTGTCCTGCTGATTCGGCCAGCGGCCGGCAATATAGCTGCGCAAGCCAAACTGCGCCAGTGAAGGTCCAGCCTTGCCGCGTGCCGATTCCACGTCCGGAATGTGGTGGCAGCTCCCGCACTGGAATTGCGCCAGCAAGGCCTTGCCGCGCAGCGCGTTGCCGTCGCCTGCCGGCGGGTAAGGCTTGCGCGGCTGGCAGGCGCACAACACCAGCGGCAGGAGGAGCGCCGCCAGGCCAACATCGGCCATTCGCCGATATTTCTCCAAACGCATAGTGATTGCTTGCACGAATCGTCCCTGCCTTCTTGCCGCCGATCCCTATAATTCACTCAAGACATCATCGCCCCTTTCCCGATTGTGCGTCGCCTAATTGCTACCGCCGCTACGAGCATATGCCTGGCCGTACTGGCAGGATTCCTGGCGGCCGCAGTGGTGCTGCAGGCAGGCTGGTACGACGCATCGGCAGTCAGGCCGCATTTCCAGTTCGTGCACACGCTGATTGAACGCGGCATGCAGCAGTCGGTGCGCTTTCATGCACGCGAAATCATTGCGCCGCCGGTTCCGGAGGGCGCGGCGGTGCGAGGAGGCGCCCTATTTCGCAGTCATTGCGAACAGTGCCACGGCGGGCCGGGCGTGGCGATGGGGCGGATCGGTTTGAGCATGCAACCGGTGCCCGGCCCCCTGGCCGATGCTGCACGGCGCTGGAAGCCGCGCGAAATGTACTGGATCACTGCCAATGGGATCAAGATGAGCGGAATGCCTGCCTGGCGCTTCCACCTTTCGGAGCAGGAAATCTGGGATGTCGTCGCCTTCCTCGGCGCGCTACCGGCGCTGACTCCGGCGCAATATGCGGCCATCGCTCACCCGGCTGAAGTGCCAAAGCCGCAACAGCCGCCGAACCTTCCGCCGGACCGGCAACGCGGCAGGCTGGCGCTGACCCAGTTTGCCTGCCAGTCATGTCATCACATTCCAGGCGTAACCGGCCCGCTGACGTACGTCGGACCGAACCTCGATGGGCTGGCGCAGCGCAGCTTCATCGCCGGCAAGCTGCCGGCAACGCAGGAGAACCTGGTGAAGTGGATCCGCGCCCCGCAGGCGATCAAGCCCGGCACCGCCATGCCGCAGCTGGACGTGCCGGAACGCGACGCGCGCGACATGGCGGCCTACCTGATGCAGGCCACCGAATAGTTACTGGTCCAGCTGCTTCTGCGTCTGGTACAGGCGGGCATAGATGCCGCCTTTCGCCAGCAGCGCTTCGTGGCTGCCCTGCTCCGCGATCGAGCCAGCCGCCATGACTACGATACGGTCAGCATTCTCGATAGTCGACAGGCGGTGCGCGATGACGACCGTGGTGCGGCCTTCCATCAGCTTCTCAAGCGCAGCCTGCACCTGCCGTTCGGACTCGGTATCCAGCGCGCTGGTTGCCTCGTCCAGGATCAGGATCGGCGCATCCTTGTACAAGGCGCGCGCGATGGCCAGGCGCTGGCGCTGGCCGCCAGACAGGCGCATGCCGTTCTCACCTACCTCAGTTTGGTAGCCCTGCGGCTGGCGCATGATGAAATCGTGCGCATAAGCAGCGCGCGAAGCCGCTTCGACCCGCGCCATGTCCGGCGCCGCGTCGCCGTAAGCGATGTTCGCCGCCAGCGTGTCATTGAACAGGACCACGTCCTGGCTCACCAGGGCAATCTTGCTGCGCAGGTCCGGCAAGCGGTATTCGCGCAAGTCCACCCCGTCCAGCAGGATACGGCCGCTGCCCACGTCATAAAACCGCGGCAGCAGGCTGGCCAGCGTGGTCTTGCCGCTGCCCGAGCCGCCGACCAGAGCAACCGTCTCGCCGGCCGCGATGTCGAGCGACACCGAACGCAGTGCCGGCGCCGCTTCTGGATCGTCCACGTTGTAATGGAAGCCCACGTCCACCAGTTCGATGCGGCCCTTGACGCCTTCCGCGCTGCGCGTGCCGGTATCGGCCTCCATCGGCGCATCGATCAGGCCGAACACCGACTCGGCCGCGGCCAGCCCGCGCTGCAGCGGTTCATTCAATTTGGTCAGGTTCTTGATTGGCCCCTGCAGCGACATCAGGCAGGTGATGAAGGCGACAAAAGCGCCAGGCGTCAGCGCGCCGGCCTGAGCGCGCAGCAGCGCGTAATAGATCACGGCCGACAGCGTAGCGCCGACCATCAGCATGATCAGGCCGGAGTTCATGGCTGCTGTCGAAGCGTGCTTCACGGCCAGCTGGCGATTCAGCTTCACCACCTCATCGAACCGCTTCTGCTCGTACTCATGGCCGCCGAAGATCTTTACCACCCGCTGCCCGCCAATGCTCTCGTCCAGCACGCGGGTCAATTCGCCCATCGCATGCTGGGCGCTGGAACTGAGGCGGCGCATGCGACGCGCCGCGATGGTCACGACGAGCGCCACCAGTGGTAGCAGCACGAGGCAGAACAACGCCAGCTTCCAGTCGATGTCGAACAGGGAACCCAGGAAACCGATGACCGCCACCGTGTCGCGCACGGCGATGGTGAACACGCTCAGGCCGGCCTGCGTCACCTGGGTGGCATCAAAAGCGATGCGCGACAGCGTGGTGCCGGTCGAAGATTGGTCGAAATACCGGTTCGGCAGGCGCAGCAAGCGGGCGAACATCTTTTCCCGCACATTGGCCTGCACGCGCTGGGTAAGCCAGGACGAGCCATAGTCGCCGGTGAACGTGCTGATCATGCGCAGCAGGGCCAGCGCCATGATCAGTGCCGGAATCGCCCAAAGCGCTGCCGTGCCGGGATCGCTCGGCAGGATGGCGTCGAGCCAGCCGTGAATCGTAGCCAGCGCCCCGCTCTGCGGCGCGGCGCCTGTCGCTCCACCCGGCTGCACCGCGTCCACCACATTCTGCAACTGGCGGATCAGCAGCACATCGGTCAGCGACGCCACACCCACGCCGACAAGTGTAACCAGGGCAGCCCACTTATAGGGGAGGAATTCCTTGAGCAGGCGGACGTAGAGTTGGCGGCTTTGCACTATGGTGGCGGGAGTAATTGGCAACCCCGAATTGTACCAAAGCAGGAATCGGGGAACCGTGGCAGAATGGCCTGCTCCTCAATGTTAAGGAAAAAACCACATGCGCAACGACACCCAATTCCATGCCCTGCACCGGGATGGCATCCTGATGCTGGCCAATTGCTGGGATGGCGGCACCGCACGCATCGCAGCCCTGGCCGGCGCCAAGGCGCTTGCCACCAGCAGTGCGGCCGTCGCCTGGGGCCACGGTTACGCCGACGGTTCCCAGCTCCCAACCGCCTTGCTGCTGGAGACCGTGCGTGACATCGTGCGCGCCAGCGCCCTGCCACTGACCGTCGACATCGAAGACGGCTACTCCTCCGATCCGGAAGTGGTCGGCCAGTTGGTCGGACAACTGGCGCAGGCCGGTGTGGTCGGCATCAATATCGAGGACGGCAGCGCAACACCGGAACTGCTGGCGCGCAAGATCAGCGCGGCACGCCTTGCCGCCAAGGCAGCCGGCATCGACCTGTATATCAACGCCCGTTGCGACGTCTACCTGCGCGGGCTGGCCGAACAGGGGGCGCGCGTGGCCGAGACCCTGCGCCGTGCAGCCATTTACCAGGAAGCGGGCGCCAGCGGCCTGTTTGCGCCTGGCGTCACGGATGAAGGCGAGATCGCCGCCCTTGCAAAAGGCACAACGATGCCGCTGAACGTGCTGGCGCGCACCAACCTGGCCGCACCTGCAAGGCTGGCCGAGCTGGGCGTGCGCCGCCTGAGCGCCGGTTCATCGCCGGCGGAAGTTATGATGGGCCGGCTGAGGGTGTACATGGAACGCTTCCACCAGACCGGCGCCATCGACGATGAGCAGACCTTCGCCTACGGACCGCTCAACCAACTGATGTCTACTGCACGATAGTCGCTGGTTCGCTCCAGTAGAAATACAGGTCCTTGGTCCGGCCGGGCTGCACTTGCACCTCGCGGCGCTGGACCTGGCCATCGGCCGCCGTTGCCGTCACGCGGTAACGGCCCGGTTCCAGGTTGACGAACATCAGCGGCCCCGCATCGTGGGCGTTGACGTTGGTCTGGCCTTTTGCGTCGGAAATTTCGACCTGGACGTCTGAACGGTACTCACCGGTACCGCGCGTTGCAAACGTCATGCGGACGTTGTAGTCGGGCTTGCTGGCCAGCATCTGGCCGCGCTCCTCAAGGCCAACGCCGCCGGTAACGAATTGCGGCTCATCGGCCGCTACTGCCGCGCCGAGGGCGCCGCAAGCCAGGGTGAAGGCGAAAGTAATGTTTCGTAAAAGCATGATGCACTCCTTTCCTTTTTCAGGCTTGCCGCCAGTATTCTCCTGTCGCGCCGGGCCCGCTATCAGCCATCGTGTCGTATCCATGTCGGGCAAAGCCTACATAACCCTATTTCCAAAGTTGCCAAACTGTTAGACTCTTGATCTTTGCAAGCAACGGTTTTATGCAACGTTGCCAAAAAATCATATAAAAGCAGGGCACTAGGGGTAATCATGTTGAATCGCGGGGCGAATTTGCGCCCGACCGTGCTGGCGGCAACCGTCTCCAGCATCCTTTGCGCGCCCGTGATGGCGCAAAGCCAAACTGACGAGCAGTTGCCGGAAGTCCTCGTGACGGCCCAGCGCATTGCCGCGCCTGAATCGCGCACGCCGGTTGCCATGTCGGTGCTGACTGCCGGGCAACTGGACAAGCTGGGCATCGACAACGCTGCCGGCATCGGCAAGCGCCTGCCCAATGTGCACCTGGACGGCGCTCCCGACGGCCTGCGCATCACCATCCGCGGCGTGTCGAATTCCGACGTGACCGAAAAAGGCGATCCTTCGGCCGCGTTCATGCTGGACGGCATCTATATCGCCCGTCCGCAAGCCCAGACCCTCAGCTTTCTCGACGTCGACCGCATCGAAGTGCTGCGCGGTCCCCAAGGCACCCTGTACGGCCGCAATACCACGGCAGGCGTGGTCAATGTGATCAGCAACGCGCCGGTCCAGCAGTGGGAAGGCGCTGCCAGCCTTGCGCTGGGCAATTTCAATTCGCGCGTTGCCACCGGCATGCTCAACCTGCCGGTCAACGACCGGCTCGCCCTGCGCGCCGCGGTGGCGGTCAACCGGCATGACAGCTACCTGCGCAACGGCCAGGGCACCGGCTATGAGCTCGGCCAGGACCGCGACGACCGTTCGGCGCGCCTGTCGGCCAAGCTGTCGCTCAGCCCGTCGGCTTCCCTGCTGCTGCGCTACGAGCACGCGACCCAGAACGGCAACATCGACAATATCGTTCCGGACACCAATTTCTACCAAGGCATCGCAGCCGGAAAGCCGGTGTGGTACGACGCCGGCACCGACGATCGCCTGACCAACAGCTTCAAGCCATTCAATACCAGGCTGGAACAGGGCTACAACCATAAGTCGACCGATGGCATCGGCGCCGAACTGTCCTGGAACCTGGGCCCGGTCACGCTGGACTACCTCGGATCGCACCGCAAGAACGACCACGATTTCCTGGCCAATTTCTATTACCGGGTGCTGCCGACGCTGGCGATCGGCGTGCATGAAAACTTCTGGGGCGACCAGCGCCAGGATTCGCATGAGCTGCGCCTGTCGACCAATGGCGCCGGCCCGTTGAAAGCCCAGGGCGGGCTGTACTACTTCCGCGAAGAGTCGCACCAGCTCTACGTATTCCGCGACCTGCAGCTGGTCAAGCTGCCGCCTTACTATGTGTTCCCGCATGGTCCGACGATTTCCCGCAGCAAGGCGGCATTCGGCCAGGTGACCTACAGCGTGACGCCGGCAGTGCGCGCCACGGCCGGCCTGCGCTACACCGATGACGACAAGTCGCGCGTCGGCTCCACCAATTTCCAGCAGGCCCGCGAGTTCAACGCCGCCACCGACTTCCAGATGCTGAACGACGCCACGCTGGCTACCCATAAGACCACCTGGAAGCTGGGCGCGGAATACGACCTGGCTCCGGCGACCATGGCTTACGCCAGCATCGCTACCGGTTACAAATCGGGCGGGTTCAATGACGGCTGCCTGGCCGGCTCCAGCGCATTGGGCATCCCCTGCCCGGCCGTGATCGCAGTGCCCGCCGAAACCCTGTTCTACCAGCCTGAAACGCTGAAATCGTGGGAAGCCGGCCTGAAATCGCGCTTCTGGGACAGGCGCGCCAGCCTGAACCTGGCCGTCTTCAAGTACGACTACACCAACCTGCAGCTGTCCGGCGTCGCGATCGTGGCCGGGGCGCCGCGCTTCGTCACCCAGAACGCCGGCGCGGCCAGCGTCAAGGGCCTTGAGCTCGATGGACAGGCGCGCGTCACTTCCGCCGACACCCTGACATACAGCCTGTCGCTGCTGGACGCGCATTACGTGAGCTACAGGCCGAACGGGCTGATGTCGTGGTCCGGCGAGCCGCTGGACCGCGCGCCGCACTCGGTGCTGGGCCTGGGCTGGGACCATACCTTCCGCATGCCTGCCGCTGCCATCACTGCCGGCATCAATGCCCGCCGCAGCGCCGCCTACAACATCAGCGTTCCCAGCCAGTTGCTGCAATACCGCGTCCCGGCGCGTACCTCCAGCGATCTCACGCTGGCATACCGCCCGGACGGCGCCAGCTGGAGCCTGATGGCGCACGTGAAGAACCTGGACAACAAGGTACAGCCTGTGACGATCGACAGTTTCGGCATGGCTGCGCCAAGCGAACCAAGGACTTTTGACATTCGTTTCGACTACCATTTCTAACCCGGAGATTTATGAAGTCGCTGCTGAACCAACTGCCCCGCATCACCCTTGTCCTGCTGGCTGGATTCCTGGTCGCGCTGGCCTCGCGTAGCTGGGGCGAGACGACAACGCTGCTGATCGTCAGTTCGATCCTGATGTTTGCCTGCTGCTGGGCCAGTGCGAGCCATTTCCTGGGACATGCGCCGGCGCTGCGCTTCGTCGTCATCGGCGTGGTCGTGGGCTGGTTCGCCGAAGAAATGGGCGCCCGGTATGGCTGGTTCTTCGGTTCCTACACTTACACGGACGTGCTGGGCCCGCGCATTGGCTCCGTGCCCTTCATCATCCCCCTGATGTGGTTCGCGCTGTGCTACGTCGCCTACGTGATCGCCAACCTGATCGTCTGGCAAACCCCGACCGACGGCGTGCCGTCGACGCTGATGACCTTCATCATGGCCTTCCTTGGTGCCATGATCGTGACCGCCTATGACCTGGGCGCCGATCCCTATATGGTGTTCACGCTCAAGGCCTGGATCATGACCAAGACCGACGGCGGCTGGTTCGGCGAAACGCTGCAGGGCTTCGTCGGCTGGATGACCGTTTCCTTCGCCATCATTTACGGCTTCCGCCTCACGCTGCGGAAACAGCCGCCGGTCCCAAGCAGCAGGATCACGCCGCTCTACGCGCTGGTGCCATTGCTCATTTACGGCGGCAGCATGGTGTTCCAGGCCCTCAAAGGCAACCCGATCGAAACCCGCACCATCGCACTGTTTGCCATGGGGATTCCCGTCCTCACCGGCCTGTGCGGCTGGATGCGCTGGAAGGAAGCCCAATGAACGCATCGCTCGCGGTGGCGCCGACCCTGCGCGCCGATCCCCTCGCCGACGACACCATCGCGGCGATCCTGCATGGCCACGAAGGCAGCCAATGGGATGCCATCGCGATCGTGAACCGCCTGCTGGGGCAATGGCAGACCAATGCCATCGTCGCCGGGTGGCACGCTCCGGACGATACGCCGGCCCCGATTGCCGCCGCCCTGGAGGCCTATCTTGCCGCCGGCAGCGTGCTGCCTGAATGGGCCGATGCGGCAAAGATCGCGCGTTCCGAACAGCTGTTCTTCGACATGAGCATGCTGTCCTGCAGCCTGCTGTTCTGCGCCAGCCTGCCGGAATGCTATGTGGTGCCGGACCTGGCTGGCGTCCTGCACGTGGCCGGCCAGCTCGAGGCCCATACCGATTACCGCGTGCGCTCCACCGCAGCCATGATCTTCCCGGTCATGATGCATGGCGGCCTGACCACGCCGGAGGGCGGCGGCGTAGCCCAGATCCTCAAGGTGCGCCTGATCCACGCCACCATCCGCCACCTGATCCTGCGCGGCAATCCCTCCGACGTCGTGATGGATGGTGGCGTCGCCATCGCGCCAATGGATGCGCCTTGCCGCAACGTACACGACACGCTGTACAACCACGGCTGGGACGTCACCGCCAAAGGACTACCCTGCAACCAGGAAGAACTGGCCTATACCCTGCTCACCTTCCACTACATCTTCCTGCGTGGCCTGCGCAAGCTCGGCCTCGGATTGCCGCCGGAGGACGAGCAAGCCTACCTGCACACCTGGAACGTGGTCGGGCATATCCTGGGCATCGAATCCAGCCTGATGCCGCAAACCATGGAGCAGGCCGAGGCCAGCTTCAACGACATCCAGGCCCGCGCCCGCCTGTCGCCCTACCTGCCCGACCCGCGCCCGGAGCTCGGCGCAGCCCTGATGCAAGCGATGCAGGCCCAGATCCCGTTGCGCATCCTGAAGCCGTTCCCGGTACTGCTTACGCGCTACCTGTGCGGCAAGTCGGCCCGCGTCGACCTGGGCCTCGACCAGCGCGTCAACCTGCTGTCGCGCGCCTTGTTCATTGCCGGCATGGTGGCGGTACGCGGCGTCGATGCACTGGTGCGCCTGGTGTTCCCCAACTTTTCAATCTGCCGCATGATCACCCGCATCTTCGGCTACCAGTTCACCGTGAAATTCCTGATGGACCAGACCCGCCCCCTGAAACTTCCGCCTGCGGTATTGAACCAGGTCGACAGCGCGGTACGCGGCTGGGGCAAGGATCCAAAGGCGCCAGCCTGGATGAATGCACTGGAGGCACGCCTGGCCGGCCGTGCCCCGGCCAAGCCGGCAGGAGACCAGCAGCCATGCTGAAGCGCCTTTTCTTCGCGCTGGTCCTGGCGCTCGCGGCCGGCCTGGCCTCCGCCGATACTGCAGTCAGCGCGGCAACGACGCCACTGGTGCTCGATGAACACGCCGGATCGCACGACGCCTGGCCTGCCGTCACAATCCTGAAAGACCCCGGCGGTACGCTCAGCGCGGCGGAAGTCCTGGCAGCGGTGGCCGGCTTCCAGAAACCCCAATCGGCCTATGCCACGCTGGGCGTCAACAAGGGCACCGTGGTCTGGGTCCGCATTCCCGTCTTCGTGCCAGCGGACGCCACCGGCGAATGGACGCTGAACATCGATTATTCGCAGATCAACCGGGTCGACGTATTCGCTGCCACCGATGGCGCGCTGCATAGCCACACCGTGACCGGCAACCTGCAGCCGGTTGTGGCGCCGGGCGGCGGCGGCCGCACCCCGGCGGCGGCGCTGCGGCTGACGCCAGGCGCCGACCATGTGGTCCTGCTGCGCGTGGAAAACATCGGCTCGATGATCCTGCCGATCCATTTCTCCAAGGCCGCGGTATACCACGCTTCCGCGCTCGCCGAGCAGATGCTGCAAGGGATGCTGATCGGACTGAGCCTGTGCCTGCTGCTGTATAGCCTGGCGCAATGGGCCAACCTGCGCGAGCCGCTGTTCGGCAAATATGCGCTGCTGATCGCCGGCACCACCCTGTTCTCCTTCGAATTCTTCGGCCTTGGCAGCCAGTACATCTGGCGCGACAACGTCTGGATGACGCTGCATGCCGGCGGCCTGTTCGCGTTGATGGCGTCCTGCGGCGGCTACCTGTTTGTCGAACAGTCGCTGGCCCGGCCCGGCGTCGACCGCACGTTCTCGATCCTGATGAAGGCCGGCGCCGTGCTGGCGGCCCTGTTTGCCGTTGCCTATTGCCTGGACGTGATCAGCGTCGAGGGCCTGGTGATCATCGTCAGCACCCTGGGCCTGCTGCCCATGCTGCTTGGCCTGCCCGGCGCCTACCAGCGCGCCCGCCGCGGCGATTCGGTCGGCATTTACTTCATGGTCGGCTGGGCAGTCAGCTTCCTGTCATCGGTGGTCCTGAGCCAGGTAATCAGCGGCAAGCTGGCTGCCAATTTCTGGACCATGCACGCCCTCCAGTTCGGCAATGCCTTCGACATGCTGGTGTTTATGCGCATCCTAGGCCTGCGCACCAAGGCCATGCAGAACGCCATGCTGCGCGCGGAAGCGGCCACCCGCCTCAAGTCGGACTTCCTGGCCAATATGAGCCACGAGATCCGTACGCCGATGAACGCCATCATCGGCATGAGCCGCCTGGCGTTGATGACGGACCCCAGCCCCAAGCAGCGCAACTACCTTGCCAAGATCCTCGGTGCCGGTGAACACCTGCTTGGCATCATCAACGACATCCTCGACTTCTCCAAGATCGAGGCCGGCAAGCTCGCCCTGGAATCGGTACCGTTCAGCCTTGATGAAATGCTGGACCACCTGTCCACCCTGACCGCCGTCAAGACCGACGCGCGCAGGGTGGAACTGGTGTTCCGCGTCGAGCGCGGCGTGCCGCAAAAACTGGTGGGCGACCCGCTGCGCCTGGGCCAGGTGCTGATCAACCTGACCAACAACGCAGTCAAGTTCACCGAACGCGGCGAGATCGTGGTGGCCGTCAAGGCGCTCGAACGCACGCCGGACGGCGTGGTTCTGCAGTTCAGTGTCAGCGATACCGGCATCGGCATGAGCGAAGAGCAGCTGGCGCGCCTGTTCCAATCCTTCAGCCAGGCCGACAGCTCGATCACCCGCAAATATGGCGGCACCGGCCTGGGCCTGAGCATCTCGCGCCAGCTGGTCGAGATGATGGGGGGCAGCATCAAGGTCACCAGTACCCCGGGCGTGGGCAGCCGCTTCAGCTTCACCGTCAAGCTGGGCCTGGGCGACGCCGCGACCGAGCCGCTCGCCTCCCCGACCGCCGGCCTGCAACAGGCTCGCGTGCTGGTGGTCGACGACAGCGCCACGGCGCGCGAAGCGCTGGTGGAGATGCTCGGGTCCTTTGGCGTGGCCGCCCACAGCGCGAGTTCCGGCGAGCAGTCGCTGAACATGCTGGTGCGGGGCGTCGAGGCCGGCACGCCATACCAGGTGGTACTGATGGACTACATGATGCCGGGCTGGGATGGCGTCGAAACCATCCACCGCATCCATGCCGACCCGCGCTTTGCGGCACCGCCATCGATTCTGATGGTCAGCGCCTGCACCCGCGAAACGGTGTTGCAGGAAGAAGGCGAACTGCCGCTGCAAGGTTTCCTGACCAAACCGGTCGGCCCGGCGCTGCTGTATCACAGCCTGCTGCAGGTGCTGCGCCCTGAAATCGCGCAGCCCGACTCCCTGCAAGGCGAGCAGCGCGGCCTGCCGGCCGAGGAACTGGCGCGCCTGCACGGCGCCCGGGTCCTGCTGGTGGAAGACAATGCCAACAATCGGGAGGTTGCCGTCGACTTCCTTGAAACGGTGCGCGTGCAAGTCGATGTTGCCGTCCACGGCGGCGAGGCCTTGCAGATGGTCCAGCAAGGCGATTACGACCTCGTGCTGATGGACGTGCAAATGCAGGTGGTCGACGGCCTGAGCGCCGCACGCCAGATTCGCGCCATCGAGTCGCTGCGCGGCCTGCCGATACTGGCCATGACTGCCCACGCCATGCCGGAAGACCAGGCCAGGAGCCTGGAAGCCGGCATGAACGACCACATCACCAAACCGATCAACCCCGATGTGCTGTTCCGCGCCATGTTGAAGTGGATCGATCCTTCGCGCCTGGTTGGCCGCGTCGTCCCCGGTGCCCCGGCCCCTGCCAGCACGGCGATCCAGGTGGCCGCGGCGTATCCGCCGCTGGCGGGCGTCGACTGGGAATACGCGCTGGCGCGCGCCGACCGCGACCCGGCTATCCTTGCCAAGCGCATGCGCAGTTTCTGCACCGAATACGGCGATGGCCCGGCCTTGCTGACCGCGGCCCTGGCCGACGACGACTGGGCCCAGGTCGAACGCCTGGCGCATAACCTCAAGTCCAGCGCCACCTACCTCGGCGCCCTCGGCCTGGCCCAGCTGTCCGACATCGTCGAAGCGGGCATCCGCGACGGGCGTCCCGAGCGCTGCAGCAGGGAGGCGGCGGACATGGCCAGGTCGCTCGGCATCATCCTGGCCGGCTTTGCCAATGCCTTGCAGCCGTCGGCCGGGGCCGCGGCCAGCCAGGCTGCCGACTTCGGCCGCCTCCTGCGCGAGCTCGATGGCTACCTGCGGGCCGACGATGCGCGCTCGGAAGACCTGCTCACCGAACTCAGCGCGCTGCTGGCCGGCGCCGGCCACGCTGCCCTGCTGGCGCGCATCCAGCGTGCGGTCGATGAAATCGAATATCATGATGCCTTGAAACCGCTGGCCGAACTTGCGCAGGCACTCGGCATCGACATGGAAATGAGCGCATGAGTCAAAAGGTCTTAGTCGCGGATGATGACGGTATCAACCGCCAGGTCCTGGCGACGCTACTGAAGCCCGAGTATGTCGTGCTGCTGGCCAAGACCGGCGAACAGGCCATCGAACGCGCCCAGCGCCACCTGCCGGACTTGCTGATGCTGGACGTGATGTTGCCCGACATGGATGGCTACGAAGTCCTGCGCCGCCTGCGCGCCGATCCAGCCACGGCCCACATCGAAGTCATCTTCATCACCGGCATGGGCCGGCCGGAGGACGAGGCGCGCGGCCTCAAGCTGGGTGCCGCCGACTACATCACCAAGCCCTTCAACACCACGGTGGTGATGGCGCGCGTCGCCACCCACCTCGAGGTCGTACGCCAGCGCCGCATGCTGGAACACCTGGCCCATATGGACGGCCTGACCGAACTGGCCAACCGCCGCCGCTTCGATGAAATCTACGCCAGCGAATGGCAGCGCGCCAGCCGCCACGACCACACGATTTCGGTGGCGTTGCTGGACATCGACTGCTTCAAGCAGTACAACGACCACTACGGCCACCCGGCCGGCGACCGCGCCCTGCGCGCCGTGGCCCGCGTGGCGCGCAATGCCATGCGCCGTCCATGCGATATCGCCGCGCGCTATGGCGGAGAAGAACTGGCGATCCTGATGCCCGAAACGGATGCGGCGCAAGCCTTGTACGTGGCGGAGGGAATTCGTGAAGCGGTGGCGCAGCTGCTGATCCCTCACGAGCGTTCGGTAGCCAGCCCGGTACTCAGCGTGAGCATTGGCGGCGCCACCCTGGCCATCGGCAGCGAGGAAACGGCACCGGCCCTGTTCGATGCCGCTGATGCCGCCCTTTACCGCGCCAAGGAGGCTGGCCGCAACCGCGTCAACTGGAGGATGTGATGGCCAAACGACTGATGATTGAAGGCCTGGTGCAAGGCGTCGGCTACCGCTACGCGCTTGCGGAACGCGCCACCGCGCTTGGCCTGGCCGGCTGGGTGCGCAACCGCGCCAACGGCGCCGTCGAGGCCAGCGTGCATGGCCCCGCCGATGCAGTCAGGGCGCTCATCGAATGGGCGCACAAGGGACCCAGCGCCGCGCGCGTCACCCAGGTCCACGTCGCCGACGATCCGGACCCGGCGCCGCCCGGCGCCACTTTCGACATCCGCCCCACCACCTAGCATTCGCGGGCGGTAGGCGCCTGCGGAATCGTCACGCCCCAAACACCCTCAGCAGCAGCCAGCCCGGCAACGCCAGGTAAAGTACCAGGTGTCCGGCGCTCTCCAGCCCCTGTCGGATGCCGACGGCATCGCCGGGACGCAACAACGCTGCAAGCAGGGTTGCCGACTCGATCAGGGTGCGCAGCAGCGCCGCCCCCAGCACCACGCCGATCGTCCACGCCGCCCACCACAGGCCGAAAGCGGCCAGGTATGCTGTGAGGCCGAAACTGTAGTACTCACCCAGCGCGCTGCCATACGCAATATGCTGGTGCAGGTGGAAGGCAGGCAGCGCGAGCGCCAGCGGCAGCAGCACAAACTTGGCAAGCGGATGATCGAGGCGTGTTGCAGGCGCTGCCAGCATGCGCCAGCCGCCCCGCTCCACCGTGACCGGCCCGGCGGCGGCCAGTCCGGCTGCGAACGCGGCGGGATCCGGCAGCGCCAGTCCATAGCCCCAGTATTTGCCTGAACGCAGCCGCAGCGACACACCGGGGCCCGGCACCGGCAGGCGCCAGGGTTCGACTGCAGCCACCTCGCCCAGGTCCAGCGCAAGCCCCTGCTTGCCGCGCGATAGCACAAGGCGTCCTCCGTTCACCGTAGCCAGCGCCGTAAATGCCATCAGCACGCACCACGCTATCGCCTCCGGCAGCAGGAAAACCAGGCCGAAGATGCGCAACTGCGCCAGGGTATTGCTGCGCAACGGTTCGTTCAGCAGGAATGCGACGCCCAAAGCAAGCAAGCCGCCGCGCGACATCACACGCAGCACGCCTGCCGCGATGCGTGCCGCCGGAGGCAACACCGCTACCCGCATCGGAAAAGCCGGCCTGGCCTCGCGCGCCCGCGCGCCCTCGCCGTGCGGCCGCCACAACTGGCTGAGCGGCCTTACCGTCAACACCAGCAGCAGCGCGACGCATGCCAGGCCAACCCACTCGCCCCACAGCACCATCAGGGTCGGCGCCGGCGATCGGACCGGCAGGTCGGCAATCACCATCGCCGGTTCACCGACCTTGGTACCGGCCAGGATATCGCCGCTGGCATCGATCGCGGCGCTGAAGCCATTGGTCGTCACGCGGAACTGGGGCAAGCGCGTTTCAATGCTGCGGAACGCTGCCGCAGCCTGGTGCAGTCGCGCTCCCGGCCCATCGCCGCTGAACCATGAATCGTTCGACATCGTCAGGATCACCTGGCCGCCGAGACGCGCGCCGGCAATGGCCAGTCGCGGGTCGACGTCGTCGCGGCAGATCAGCGGCAGTACCGGAATCTCGCGGCCGTCGGCCAGTCGCAGCGGGAACACGCGCGCACCGCTGCCCGCCCGCCAGTTCCCGGCCCACGGCAAGAGCTTTCGCACCATCGGCCAGTCCAGCCACGCCGGCAGGTATTCGGTGAACGGGAACAGCTGCGACTTGCGGTAAGTGCCCACCAGGCCGCGGTCCGGCTGCACGAACGCCGCGGCATTGTATTCACCGAGCCCGTCGCGGTCGTATGTCCCGAACACCAGCGGCACCGATGACGCATTCACGTAATCGAGGATCTCGCGGTCGAACTCAGCCCCGGCTTCGCTCTTCGGCTTGCCGAACGTGGTCGGATAGGCGGTCTCGGACCAGAGCAAGGCTTCTGCCCGTTGCCGTGTGACGGCGTCAAAGCCCATGGCGAAATGGCGGTCCAGCACTTCGCGCACGACCGCGTAGGCGCCCTTCTCCTGCCGCTGCTTTTCGTAGTCGCCCATATTCGCCTGGATCAGCGCCATGCGCAGCGGCTTGCCTGCCGGCGCAGGATTCCCTGACAGCGCGACCGCTCCATATGCCGCCAGCGCGGCGGGAATCCATGCCGCCAAGGCAAGCGGCCGTGACCAGGTTCGCCACCCTTGGCCACCACGCGCAATGGCGGCCGCCGCGCCTTCATTGGCAAGCAGGAGCAACAAGGTCAATCCCGCGGTGCCGCCCACATCGGCCGCCTGCCTCATCAGGCGCGAAGGATACAGTCCGTAGCCCAGCGTGTCGCCGAGAATTCGCGGCACCAGCCACTCCACGGCGACCCACGTCGCAGCGGCGGCCAGGGCGCACACGAAGCGACCGTACCAGCGCGCGGCGACAAGGCGCACCAGCGCATAGACAAAGAACTGCGGCTGGAACAAAGGCGCGGCAAGCAGCAGCAAGGCAAAGCCGGCGGCCTCCCCAACCTGCGTATAGCGCCCGAAAGCCGCCCCAAACCAGGCAAAGCCCGCCGCCGTATAGGCAAGCGACATCGCCCAGGCGCACAGCAGCGTTGCTGCAAGCGGCCTGCGTGCGTCGAGTACCAGCAACCACGGCACGAGGAGCACGAATCCAAGCACCCAGGCCGCGCCGCCCCGTGCATACAGGGCAGTCATTGCGGCGCTGGCGAGAACGCAAGCAAGTATTTTCATTGGCCTGAGGAGTCGATCGGAGCGGGAATCACAATGCGCCGCAAAGGCAAGCCGGGCGGCGCCAGTTCAGGAGGAACGACGCGGTCCTTCGGCATTTCAAGCGGCCGGTTCGACGCATCGTAAAGCTGGAATTCCGGGGCAAACATCAGGACCGGCTCGATGGTCTGGCCATCGTCGGTCACCTGGTGGTGGCGCACATAGCCCGGAGGCAGGACGAAATCCTTCGGCACCGCCAGGCCCACCAGCGGTGGACTGGTGCCGGGCGGATTGAACGCGCCGAGGCCCGTATGCACTCCCTGCTCGTGCAGGCGTTTGATGACCTCATTCATGGTCGGCTTTTCGCCTCGCATGACGTAACTGCGCAAGTCGCGCGTGGGGTCCGCGTCGCCTTCGGGTGCAGGCTGCATTGGCCGCTGTGGCCCGGCGCGCGCAGCAGCTGAAGCAGCCGTAGCGGGAGCCGCTGGTCGTCCGGCAACCGCCACGCTCGCTGGGGGCGGCGCCTGGCCCGCCCCAGCTGCTGCCCCGTCACGCGCAAAATACCAAAGAAAGAAAGCCAGGCAGGCCGCGCCAACGGCCAACAGCAGCGCCGCCGCCAGGTAACCCGGGCTGGGGCGCCAGGAACTCACGGCGTTGGCGAATTGAAGACTGAAACCGCCCACCCCATGCGCTCATGCCCGAACTGGTTCCAGATCGGGTTCTTGCCCGAACTGAAGGAGGTGTAGCGCGGCGCGCCGGTGCCGGTGGTGCCCCCGAACAGTCCCGCCGTCACCGTGCTGCCGGTGTAGGTCGGATGCGTGTCGTCCGACTGGATGTAGTCGTAGCTGCTGCCGGCCGAAACGAAGTGCGTGTTGGCGTCGCGGATGGTGGAACGCAAAGTCGAGGTAATGCGCGTCACGTAGCTGGCCTGGCTTTCTCCCGCCACGTAGCGCAGTGCATCCGAGTCGGCGATGCCGTCGCCGTTGCTGTCATAGTCGGCACCCATGTACTGCGCAAAGTTGTCGGCGCACTGGAAGCCCTTCTGGCGCGCCGTGTCGCACATCATGAAGTTCATGCGGGCCAGGGCCGGCAGGAATTTCTGCTGCATGTTCACGGTGGCGCCGGTATTTGGGTCCTTGCAGGAACTCTGCACATTATCGGCCGCATAGCCCGGGTAGTGCAGGTTCGAAATGACTTTCACCTTCACGCCCGCATACGCGTTGCGTTGATGTAGTCCATGGCTGCCGCAACGTAGGTCTTGCAGCTGTTTTCCGCGGCGGTCAGCACCGAATCGTCGCAGGTGCCGCTTTGGCCCTTGAACGCGGAGCGGGCCTGCAGCCCGTCGTTTCCGCACATTTCGAAAGTGACTACGCGCGTGTTGCTGGCCTGCATGTAAGATCGCTCGGCGACAATTTTGTTGTTGTAGACATCGGAGGCCACGGCGCCGGACTTGGCGCGGCGCACGCTTTCGATGTCGGCGTTCCAGGCGGCGGACAGGTATTCCGCATCCACGGTCGGCGCCGAATACTTGGCCGCGCTGGTGATCGAACCGTTGTACCCCGCATAAATCGAATCGCCATAGGCCACCACACGATACTTGGTGGTCGTGTTGGCGCGGTCGATGGTCCAGGAAACGTTCTGGGTCAGGGTGTTTGCTGCGGCCTGCCCTCCAAGGGTGAAGAAGACTACTGCGGCCAGAAGCGTACTGCGAATGCGAGTTTGCATAGAGTGTCTCCGATCATTGAAGTAATTGTTCGAATCGACCAGCCAACAACTCATCTTAACGCCGCCCCGCGCGGCCGCCACGGCGTGGCTCGCAAGGACAATCAAATGGCCCCGAAGGCCTTGGCGCGTGTCGCGCGCGGGCCACGAAACGGTGCCGATGCGGCATAATATGGCATGCTGAAACTGACCTTCCTTGGCACCTCATCCGGCGTGCCAACCATCCGGCGCAACGTGACTGCGTTGGCCTTGCACCCGACAATGAACCGCGACTGGTGGCTGGTCGATTGTGGCGAAGCCACCCAGCACCAGCTCCAGCGAATTCCGCTCACCGTGCACGACCTGGCGGGCATCTGCATCACCCACATCCACGGCGACCATAGCTACGGCCTGCCTGGGCTGCTCGCGAGCGCATCCATGACCGGCCGCAAAAAGCCGCTGATCCTGATCGCCCCGGCCGGCGTCAAGGCTTGGCTCGACGCCACGCTGCTGCACACGGAGCTCTTCCTCACGTTCGAGATCATCCACATCGACGTAGCCAGCCAGCGCCAGGTGTTCCAGCACGATGGCCTGCAAATCGAGCGCTTCCCGCTCTCGCACCGCGCGCCAAGCTTCGGCTTTAAGTTTAGCTTCGAAAAGACTACATGGAAGGTTGATAGTGACGCCCTGCGCGCACGCGGCGTGCCGCCCGGCCCTGCCTGGGGCCAGCTCCAGCATGGCAAGGATGTACGACTGGAAGACGGCAGCGTGCTGGCCGCCGCAGAGTTCCGCTCGCAGCACATCGAACGCACAAATGCCGTCATCGGCGGCGATAACGATACGCCGTCGCTGCTGGCCGAAGCCTGCGCGGGCGCAGACCTGCTGGTCCACGAGGCAACCTACACCGAGGCTGTGCTGCAGAAAGTCGGCCCCGGCCCGCAGCACAGCTCAGTGCAGCGCACCGCCAGCTTCGCTGCCGCTGCCGGCGTCCCGAACCTGATACTGACCCACTTCAGCCCGCGCTACGACAATGCCGAGGGGATGCAGGAGGTGGAGGCCGAAGCACGCCGGCATTACAGCGGCAGGCTGTTCCTGGCCCATGATTTCGATACCTATGAACTCAGCGATGCCGTCCTGGCGAAATTGCCGCCGGCCTCCCGCATAAAGTGACCTTATGACCGCAATCACCGAATTCCGCACGCAAGCCCCGGCCCCCGAATACGACCACCCGCGCGAAGAGCGCCGCCTGGCCGGGAACCCCAGGCGCACCACCTGGAACCATTTCACCAACGCCAGCGGCGAAGTCCACGCCGGCGTCTGGGCCTGCGAGAAAGGCAGCTGGCGCATCGCGTTCGCCCCAAACAAGGATGAGTACTTCTGCGTCCTCGAAGGACGTTGCCGGGTAATCGACGAGCAAGGCCGCGCCGCCGAAGCCGGACCAGGCGACGCGCTGGTGATCCCGGGCGGCTTCAAGGGCGTGTTCGAGGTAGTGGAGCCAGTCCGCAAGCACTACGTCATCGTTGAACGCAAAGCGAGCGACGCAGGTTGATGCTTTTTTGCTATCATTCGCTCCTTTTCCCTACTGGAGCGCCACATGAATTTCACTCTTAAAGCCCTGACCCTGGGCGCCAGCCTGGCAACCGTTTGCCTGGCTAGCCAGGCAGAGGTTATTCCCCTCAAACTCGCCCCTGGCCTGTGGGAAGAAACCCGCGTCACCCTGGTCAATGGCCAGAACGTCGAGGAAGCGCTGCGCAAAGGGCGCGAACGCATGATGGCTCGCCTGACGCCGGAACAACGCAAGCAGATGCAGGAACAAATGGGCCAGGGCGGCAACGGCGGCGCGACCCAGACCTGCCTGACACCGGCACAGGTGGCGAAGGGTGTCGACACTGAGGAAATCAAGCGCAAGATGGAGCAGTCGTCCCAGGGCTGCAAGCTGGACATCATTTCGGCCAGCAGCTCCGGCGCCAAATTCAAGGCCGCCTGCATGGGCCCGCAAGGCACCAATTACAACGGCAGCGGTGAATACATCGTCGCAAGCAACAAGGAGTGGCGCTTCAAGATGGTCGGCGACGGCAAGGTCACCGGCCCGAATGGCGCTCCCGTGCCACAGGCGGGCGATTTCCACGCCACGCAAGAGGTAACCGCACGCTGGAAAGGCAGCGACTGCGGCAAGGTGGCGCCGCAGCAGGAAAGCTAAGGCTTTGCGAGAGCAGGCCAGGCAGATCACGTACAATATCGGGCCGAACGATCCTGACGCCCCATTACCGTGCTTTTCCTGCGCCTGCTCCTTGCTGCCTTAATCATTTTGCTACATCCTGCGCAAGCGGCGGCACAGGACGAACAGGCGCCGATACGCTTCCTGCTCACCTTCGATGATGGCCCGGCATGGGCGCCCTTCTCCAACCCCACCGTGCGCGTCCTGGAAACGCTGGAGAAGAATCCCTACCAGGACAACATCAAGGCCGTATTCTTCACCCAGACCCGCGCCTGGAGCGGCGGCGGCACCGAGAACGGCCGCGCCCTGATCCGCCGCGAGCATGCCGAAGGCCATGTGGTCGCGCTGCATTCCGCCACCACCTTCCATTCCAATCACCGCAAGATGGGCCGCGAAAAGCTTGACGCCAGCCTGCAGCTTGGCGTGGACGACCTGGTTGCCGAAACGGGCGTCGCGCCCAAGCTGGTGCGCCCGCCGTTCTGGGCCTATGACGCCGATACGCTGGAGTCGTACCACGCCCACGGCCTGCGGATGCTGCTGACCGACTTGAGCGCGAACGATGGGGTCATATACGTCTTCAACATGAGCTTCCGCAAGCGATCCAACATGCTCAAGATGCTGGCCGAAACGCGCAAGCGCTGGGCTGCGGGCGCCATGCCGGTGGTGGACGGCGTCACACCGGTGGTGGTCACCTTCCATGATGTCAACCGCTATACGGCGCGCCACCTGGAGGAATACTTGGGGATCCTGCTTGACGTGGCCCGCGAGCTGGAGGTTCCGCTGTCGGATAAGCCGTTTTACGACAACCGCGACGAACTTGAAAGAGCCGCGCTGGCCGCGACCGTCGACACGCCGCAGGATGCGCCGCCCCTGCCGGGATTCTGGCAGTGGATGTGGAAACAGTGATCAGGGCAAAGCAACCAGCACCGGCTGCGGCACGTCCGCCGGTTGCGCGGTGCTGCACACCACCATTGACAATTCGGGGTGCGGCACGGCGACGCAGTGCCCACCCACGGCCAGTCCCAGCTTGAAGCGCGCTTCCTTCTCGCTCCACATACGGTAGAAACCTTCGACTCGCGCCGCCGGTTCCCATCGCTGCATCTGCTCCCAGCGGGCCGCCTCGTCGGCGTCGAAAGCCTGGCGCGCCAGCGCACAGAGATCGCGCGAGGAATCGCGCACTTCAATGTCCAGGCCTACCGGATACGTGCCGACCGCGCATGCAACCCAGCTCCCGCTATGGGACACGCTGAAACCCGGTGCGGCGCCGCCCGGCGCCGGCGTCAGCAGCCTGGGGGCCTGTCCCGTGCGTTCCTCAAGCAGGACCTGCTGCGGCTGCACGCGAAGCAGCGGCGCCAGCGCCATCCGCAGGAGGATGCGGCCGGCGACGAACTGGCGGCGGCGCAGTTCCCGCACGAATCGCCCATGGCGCGCCAGCTCGCCCGGCGTCAGCCAGGCCAGGTAGCGCTGCAGGCTGGCGTCCGTCATCGCGTTCACGTCGGCCAGCCAGATCAGCATCTGCTCTTCCCTCCTATTTGCCGTAGCGTTTGAAGATCAGCGAGGTGTTGATGCCGCCAAAGGCGAAGTTATTCGACATCACGTAGTCGCAGTCGATCCGGCGCCCGGTACCTGCAATATAGTCCAGGACTGCGCATTGCGGATCGCTTTGTTCCAGGTTGATGGTCGGGGCATACCAGCCTTCGCGCATCATCTCGATGCTGATCCAGGCTTCCAGCGCACCGCAAGCGCCCAGCGTGTGGCCCATATAGCTTTTCAGCGAACTGATAGGCGTGTTGCTGCCGAAGACTTCGTGGGTCGCTTGCGATTCCGCCATGTCACCCTGCGCGGTGGCCGTGCCATGGGCGTTGATGTAGCCGATATCCGAAGGCTGCAGGCCAGCGTCCTGCAAGGCCAGCTCCATGGCGCGCCGCATGGTGTCGGCGCTTGGCTGGGTGACGTGGCGGCCGTCGCTATTGGTGCCAAAGCCGACCAGTTCCGCATAAATGGTGGCGCCACGCGCTTCGGCGTGCTCCAGGTCTTCCAGCACCAGGCAGCCCGCGCCTTCGCCGATGACCAGGCCATCGCGATTGACGTCGAACGGGCGCGGTGTCGTTTCGGGCGCATCATTGCGCACGCTGGTGGCAAACAGGATGTCGAACACCGCCGCTTCCGTCGGGCACAGTTCCTCGGCGCCGCCTGCAACCATGGCCAGCTGCTTGCCGGTCTTGATCGCCTCGTAGGCATAGCCGATGCCCTGGCTGCCCGAGGTACAGGCGCTGGAGGTGGTGATTACGCGCCCGGTGAGGCCGAAGAAGACGCCGACATTGACAGGCGCCGTGTGCCCCATCATCTTGATGTAGGTCGTCGCATTCAGGCCTTTGGTGCTGCGTTCTTCGAGCATGCGGCCAAAATCGCCGATAGCGCTGGTGCTGCCGACCGATGAGCCGAAAGCCACTCCCATGTCGCCGCTTTTCAGCAGCGGATGGTCGAGCAGGCCCGCGTCTTCCAGCGCCAGTTCGGTGGCGCGCGTCGCCAGCAATGAGACGCGGCCCATGCTGCGGGTGGTTTTACGGTTGAAGCGGTCGGAAAGTTCGAATGGAGCCGCAGGCGCGCCCAGGCGCGTATTCAGCCCTTCGTAGTTGTCCCATTCCTCCATGTGCACCACGGCGTTGCGGTACTGCCCGAGGCGCTCCCGGACTGAGGCCCAGTCGTTGCCCAGCGGGCTGATGCCGGCCATGCCGGTGACGGCGACGCGGCGGTTCATGCCAGGCCTCCGTTGACGGAAATAACCTGGCGCGTGATGTAGCCCGCCTCTTCCCCGACCAGGAAGCTGACCGCAGCCGCTACTTCTTCCGGCTTGCCGATGCGTCGTGCCGGAATCATTTTTAATGCTTCTTCCAGCTCAAGGCCGCCGGTCATATCGGTTTCGATCAGGCCGGGCGCCACGCAATTGACGGTGATTGAACGCTTGGCCAGCTCCAGCGCGAGGGCCTTGGTCGCACCGATGATGCCGGCCTTGGCGGCGCTGTAATTGACCTGGCCCCGGTTGCCGACCAGGCCGGAGACCGAAGCCAGCGTAACGATGCGGCCCGGCTTGCGGCGCTGGACCAGGGGCATGATCAGCGGATTCAGGACGTTGTAGAAGCCATCCAGGTTGGTCTGCAGGACGATGTCCCAGTCCTCGCCCGACATGGCGGGGAAAGCGTTGTCGCGCGCGATGCCGGCATTGCACACCACCCCGTAATAGCAGCCGTGCTGCGCGATGTCCGCTTCCAGCGCTGCGGCAGTGGCGGCACGGTCGCCGATGTCGAACTGCAGCACGCGCGCAGCGCGGCCCATCTGTTCGATCTCCTTTGCCACCGCGTCGGCCTCCGCCCGCTGGCTGCGGCAATGCAGCACCACGTCATAGCCGTCACGCGCCAGGCGCAGTGCAATCGCCTTGCCGATACCGCGCGACGATCCCGTCACCAGCACGCTCATGGACTTGTTTTGATTCATCCTACGCTTCCATCTTTGAGAAATTCATTCACATTATCCGGCTCGAACACCGTCACCGTCGCGGTAGCCGCACCGGCCATGCCGCCCTCGATGTCGATGCGGCAGTCGAAGGCTCCCAGGCCGTTGTCAGCCCGCAGCACACGGCGCACGTGCACGTGCAGCACGCTGCCCGGCGCAAACACCGGCACCTTCGCCTCGTATTTGCGCGAGCCAAGCAGGAAGCCGACCTTCACCTCTTCGCCGCGCTGCAGCGCGTGCCAGCCGGCATGCGCGGAGATCGCCTGCGCCATGTATTCGATGCCCACCCAGGCGCCAACGCCATCGGCGCCGCCCAGCATGCTTCCCTCGTGGATGCGCACTTCGGCAACCAGGCAGTCGGCGTCGACCTGCAGGGCACGATCGAGCAGCACCATCTGGCCGGAGTGCGGCACCAGTTGGCGGATATCGGGCAGGTTCATGCAAGCCTCCCCAGCAGCAGCACGGCGTTCGAACCGCCAAATGCAAACGAACTGCTCGCCACACAGCGTAGCTGCCGGTCCAGCGTGGCACCGATCGGCACCAGGTTCAACGGCGGCAGCGCCGTATCGGCCGATCCGTCCCACAGGTGCGGCGGCAAGCGGCCCTGCCGGTTATCGTCCTGCATGGCCAGCCAGCACAACGCCGCTTCCACTGCGGCGGCCGCACCCAGCGTATGGCCGGTCATCGGCTTGGTTGAACTGACGGGGACTTCGCTGCCGAACAGCTCGTTGATCACGCGCGACTCCATGGCGTCGTTCTGCGGTGTCGCCGTGCCGTGCATATTGATGTAGTCGACCTGCCGCGCCTCCACGCCGGCCCGGCGCAGCGCTTGTTCAAAGGCCAGGCGTGCGCCGGCGCCTGCCGGGTCGGGCGCGGAAATATGGTGTCCGTCCGACGATTCGCCCCAGCCCATCAGTTCGACCGATTGCGCACCGGAGGGTGCCGCCTCCATCAGGAACAGGCCGGCGCCTTCGCCGATATTGATGCCCTTGCGGTGCGCGCTCATGGGATTGCACTGCCCCGCGCTGACCGATTCGAGCGCGGAGAAACCGGCCACGGTAAAAGCGCACAGCGAATCCACTCCGCCAGTCAGCACCGCGTCGCAGATACCCAGGCGCAGCATGCGCGCCGCGCTGGCCATGGCCTTGGCTGCGGACGAACAAGCCGTCGAATGGACATACGCCGGCCCTTCGAGTCCCAGTTCCAAAGCCAGCATTTCGGCAGGTGAGCCCATTTCCTGTGCACGGTAGCTGAAATTTTCCGGCAACGCGCCTTCAGGCGACAGGTTTTCCATCGCCCGTTCGGTCTCGCCGATTCCGGACGTGCTGGTACCGACAACCACGCCGACCCGGCCCCTGCCATGGCGCGCAACCGCCGCTTCGACCGCCGGCCGGATTTGCGCCAGCGCGGCCAATGCCAGCGCGTTGTTGCGGCTATGCATATACTGCGGCAAATGAGCCAGCGACGGCAAGTCTCCAGCCACGGCGCCAAGGGCAAGCTCACGTCCTTTGGACCAGCGACTGGTTGGCGCCACGCCGGGCTGCCCCGCGTACAGGCGCTCCTTCACCTGCGCATGGCCTTCGCCCAGCGCACAGATGATGCCGCATTCATTCAAGTAGATCTTCGACATTGCCAGCCCTCGCACTCAACCCGCATCCGCTGCGAACTGGATCGTCAGCTTGTAGCGGTAGCGCAGGTTTTCCAGCACCACGGTGCCGCTCCAGCGCTGCGCGTCGCTGTAGCTGATATGCATGACCGGTTCCCCGTCGAGGTACAGCGTGCGGCGGAGCCCTTCTTCCGACACCCGCCAGCCCGCAGGCAAGGCGGCAGCCACCGCTTCGGCCGGCCACAGCGTGAGCTGGATGTCTTCCAGCACATCTTCCGCCTTGACCTGGGCCGGCAGCATCATATGGCGCCAGGACTTCAGTTCCTTGCCATCGTAATGCAAAGTCAGCACGCGCTGGCCGAACGCCAGGCCGACCACGTCGACCGCCTCCGGTTCCACCTGCAAGGCCACGTCCAGGTCGTCAGTACGGCCATTGCGTTCGACTTTCAGGTGCTGCTGCACGCTCAGCGACGTGCCAAGGGCGGCAGGCGCCAGTTTCAGGCCAAGGCGTGCCTGCGGCGGCACGCTGGCGCATGCGGACAGCAGCAGCGCGCAAGCGCCAATGGCAAGGCGGCGCGGCATCACGTTAAACATTCGTCTCTTCCTTCAAACTTCCAAAACAGGGGGCCAGCAGCCACACCAGCGTGGTCCCGATCAACATGGTCAGGCCAAATGCCTGCAGGGCAGGCGTCGCGCTCAGGCCCAGCAAGCCAAACGACAGGATCGTGTTGGCCGCCGACAGGCCAACTGCAAGCCACGGCGTGCGGTCGCTGCGTTCCGGGTGCTCCTGCATGAAGATGCCATAGTCTACGCCTACGCCAAGCAGCAGCATCAGGGCCAGCACATGGAACAGCTGCAAGTCCTGCGACGCGAAGCCGAGCATGGCCAGGGTCGCGATGCTGGCCAGCGCGGTCGGCGCGATCACGCGCCAGGTGCGGCCCCGATAGCGATGATAAAGCAGTGCAAACACCACGGCATACGCGCCCAGCACCACCCAGCCCATGTAGGCGCGATAACGGCCCAGCACCGAGGAAATCTCGGCCACCTTGTCCACCCACTGCACGCCCGGCATGCCGTGGGCCGCCAGCATCACCTGTTGCGAGGCTTTGTTATCCATGCCGCGCAAGGCGACGATGCTGGCGTATACGCCATCGCGTTCGCCCAGCCACAGGTGGCGCCACGGTTCGCTCGCAGGGGAAGCCAGGAATTCATCCAGCAGCAGCGGCTGGCCGGCCGCAAGCAAACCCTGGCGCACGGCGGCGATCCATTGGCGGTCTTCGCCCGCTTGCGCGGCCAGGCCCTGCAGCGGGCCGTCATCGGCCAGCAGCTTGCCTTCCACCAGGGCGCGGCGCACGGCCTGCGTCTGCGCCGAAGGCACCCAGTTCGACAAGGCCTGGTAGCCAGTCAGGCGCGCTGCTGCAACATGCTGGTCAAGGCGCGCTTTCAAGGCTTCTTCCCGCTGCAGCACCTGTTCAACCGAGTCGCCGCGTACCAGGAAGTACTGCACCGGCGTTGGCGCGTCGAGCAGCCTGCCCAGCTTGAGCTGGTCGGCCACCAGTTGCTTCGGCGGATTCTGCAGCAGGCGGATATCGTCGTTGGCGCCCAGGCGGCTGATGCCCCAGCCGGCCAGCACTGCAAACAGCGCTGCCGTCACCAGCGTGCCGCGGTTGGCGCGCCACAACGGCCAATGACCCAATGCCGCGCCATAGTGCTTTACCAGTCCGCCGCTACGCAGGGTACTGCCGTTGACCAGCGCCGGAAACCAGCACACCACCGTGAACCAGGCGAATACCAGGCCAAGGGCCGAGAATACCGCCATCTGGCGCAGGCCGGGGAACGGCGTCAGCGCCAGGCCGGCATAGCCGATCACCGCTGCCAGCAGCGTCAGGCCAAGGCCCGGCAGCAGCCGTTTCAGCAGCGTGGGCGAATCCAGTTGTCCGTCGGCGGACAGCCGGTTGCAAAGGAAGTACAGGCCGTAGTCCTGCGCCACCCCGATCAGGCTGGCGCCAAACACCAGCGTCAGGAGATGGATACGGCCGAACAGCAGCCAGCACACCGAGAGGGCTCCAAGGCAGCCGATCCCGATCGACAGCAGGATCAGCGCAATGGGCCTGAAGGACCGGAAGGTGAACCATGTCAGCAGGATGATCCCGACCAGCGAGCCAATGCCGATGGTCGACATTTCGCCGCTGGCCTGGGCGCTGGCATTGGCTGCATGCAGGATCACACCGGCCTGGATCAGCTCCACTTGCGGGGCTGCCTTGCGCGCCGCTGCCGCGGCCTGCTGCAGCAACGGCAGCACGGTTTCCTGGGCCGTCATCGACAGCGCGGGGACTTTCAGGGTCAAGGGCAGCAGCACATATTGGCGCTGCCCATCGGCGACAAACAGGTGTCCATCGCGCGGGCGCACCGGGGTTTCCTGCGCGCGCTCCTGCACCCAGCCGCCAAACAGGCCGTAGGGATCGTCCTGCCACGGGCCGAGCTTCGGGCCGCCGAACGGCGCATACATGCCGGCCAGCGCCGACTGCAGCCAGAACTCGGCCGGCTGTTCGCGCAGTTGCTGCTCCTGCTGCGCTGACAGCAGTGCCAGGCGGTGACGCCGGAACACCTCGAGCCAGTCGCCCTGCGCCTGCTCGTTGACCGCCGTGGCCTCGAACAGGTCCTTGCGGGTCTCCAGCACCGCCCGGTAGGCGTCGGCCGCGCGGCGCGCATCGTCCCACTCGGCGGCGCCTGCCAGCACCAGGAGGCGCTGCTGCGCCGCGTCGACCATATGCCCGAAGGAAGCCTGCAGCACCGGGTCGCGCTCCTGCACCGGCAGCAGCGCCATGATGTCGGTGTCCGGCACGATGCGCTGCACCAGCCACAGGGTAGCGTTATGGCCCAGCAGGAGGCAGGCCACCAGGGCCCACAGCCACACGAATTTTCGGGTTTGCGTCAAAACAGCGCCGCCTCTTCCTTGTTCATGGCGCCTTCGCCGGTCTGGATGGCGGAGAACACGATGGTGGTGCGGTCGCCGCTGGCCTCGTTCATCACGATCTGCCTGACATAGTTGCCGCCTTCCAGCTTGATGGTGCCGATGGCTTTTTCCAGCCCCGGCTGGCGCGGCTTGAGCGCCACGTTCCAGCTGTTGGCATCGGCACTGCCCTCGCCCTCGAACAGCGCATCGAGCTGGCCCAGGTCGCCGGACAGCAGCGAAAACAGCACGTTGTTAATCATGCGCACGGTCGGCTCGGTCTTGGCGTCCAGCCGCATCGCCACGCGGTCGCCCTGGTAGTTGACGATCTCCTCGCGCGTCAGGCGCAAGGTGCTCGGGAAAGGCTTCAGGGTGCGCCACAGCACGCCTTTGCCGGCGACGACGCAGAAACGGCCTTCCGACGCCAGGGGCTTCTTCATGCCGGCCAGTTGCTTGGTCTGGTCGAAACGGCCGCACATGACAGCCGGCTTGGCCAGCATTGCCTGGATCTTTGCGCTTGGCACGGCGGCCTGCGCGCTGCCCAGGGCAGCCAGCGCCAGGGCGATTGCGAAGTATTTTTTCATGCTGGATCAATCCCCAGTTTTTCAAACAGTACCGGCGGCGAAGCGAAGCACATTTCCCTGGTGGCGACATCGACCGCCACCATCGTCGTGCTGGCGCGGTTCAGGCGCTTGCCGCTCACCGCGTCGGTAATCAGGTAATCAATTTTCATGCGGTTTTCCCACTCCACCAGGTCCGCGCGCAATTTCAGCTTCTGGCCGAAAATCGCCGGCCCGACATACCGCAGCTGCATGTCGATCACCGGCCACAGGTAACCGGACTCTTTCATCTGCGGGTAGTTATAGCCGATCTTGTCCAGCAAGGCGCAGCGCACGATTTCCAGGTATTTGACGTAGTTTCCATGCCAGACGATTTCCATCGGGTCCAGGTCAAAGAACTGGACGTCGATCTCGACTTCCGCAAACCAGCGGCTTTGCTTGTGCTTACGCATACAGCTTCCATGCCTTGCTGCGGATGCGATCCAGCATCAGGCGCAGGTCCGGTTCCAGGCGGCGGTCTTCCTCGACCGGCGCGATGTCGGCGGCCAGCGATTCCTGCATCGCTGCCAATGGGCTGTCCGGCAGCACGCCCTGGTGGTCGCGGCAGCGCAGCCAGACGCCCTGGCGCACAGTGAGCAGCAGCGCTGCCACCACCTGTTCCGTCAGGTCCAGCACGCGCAGGCAGTCGCGCGCGGCGATGGTGCCCATGCTGACCTTGTCCTGGTTATGGCATTCGGTCGAACGCGAGAACACCGAGGCCGGCATGGTCGCTTTCAGCGCCTCCGCAGTCCAGGCCGAAGCGCTGATCTGCAGCGCTTTCAGGCCGTGGTTGATCGGCGCGCGTTCGCCGACGGCGCCCGACAGGTTGGCCGGCAAGTCGTGGTTGTAGCGCGCATCGACCATCAAGGCCATCTGCCGGTCCAGCAGGTCGGCCAGGTTGGCCACCGCATTCTTCATGCCATCCATCGCAAAAGCGATGTGGCCGCCATAGAAATGGCCGCCGTGCAGGATTCGTTCATTGCCGACATCGACCAGCGGATTGTCATTGGCGCTGTTCAGCTCATTCTCGATCAACTGGCGGAACATCGGCATGGTGTCGGCCAATACGCCGATCACGTGCGGCGCGCAGCGGATCGAATAGCGGTCCTGCAGGCGCTTGCCGTTGCGTTCCCACTGGTCGGTCGGCAAATCGGAGCGCAGCCAGGCGGCCACCTGCTGCATGCCCGGGTGCGGCTTGGCCGAGAACAGCACTTCGTCGAAGTGGTGGGCATTGCCGTCCATCGCGAACGACGCCATGGCCGTGATGCGGGTGCACAGCCTGGCCAGGTAACCGGCGCGGTCGTAGGCCAGGCAGGCCAGCGCGGTCATCACGGCGGTTCCGTTCATGATGGCCAGGCCTTCCTTCGGACGCAGTCGCAACGGCGTGATGCCGGCTTCCCGCAGGGCCTGCGCGGCGGGCACCTGTTCGCCGTTGCGCCACACTTCGCGCTCGCCGCACAGCACGGCGGCCAGGTAGGACAGCGGCGTCAGGTCGCCGGAGGCGCCGACCGAACCCTCGGAAGGAATCAGCGGCAGCAGGCCCGCGTCCAGCAGGCGGGTGATCTGCAGCAGCAATTCCACGCTGACGCCGGAAAAGCCCTTGCTCAGCGACGCCAGGCGCGCGGCCAGGATGGCACGGCTTTGGGCCGGCGTGAAGTACTCGCCCAGGCCCACGCCGTGATAGGTGTACAGGTGGTGCGGCAGGTCCGGCACCAGCTCGGGCGGCACGGTGACGGTGCACGAATCGCCATAGCCGGTGGTCACGCCATACACGGTGCCGTCCTCGCGCAGCAGGCGGTCGAGGAAACTGGCGCCGCGCTCGATGGCCGCGCGGAACTCGGGGTCTTCCGACAGCACGGCGGCGGCGCGCCCCTGTGCGATATCGACGATGTCTTCGATCGTCAGGTTGCCGCGGTCGAAGCGCACGCTGCGCTGCGGCGCGTTGATTTGGGCGATGTCAGCGAGATGCATCGGAGTGTTCCAGTCCAGGTAAATGCCAGAAATCGTAGAAATTAAACCACTGCAGCGGCGCGCGCAGGGTGTGGTGCTCGAGCCGCCTGGCGTAGTCGGCGGCCAGCGCCTGCAAGGCGGCCTCGCGGTCCTGCCGCGGGATGCGCACCTGCTCCCGGAAGCGCTCGAAGTAAACCTCGGAGCGTCCTCCCCGGCGTACGGAGAACAGCAGGTAAACCGGGCATTGCAGGATGCCGGCCAGCAGATGGGGGCCGACCGGGAAAGCCGCAGGTGCGCCGATAAAATCCACCACCGCGACGCGCGGATGCTGCGATACCGGAATGCGGTCGCCCGCAATCACCACGAATTCTCCGCGCGCCACGCGCTCGGACAGCATCATGGCCGTCGCCGGCGACATTTCCGTCACCTGAACCAGGTTCACCTGGCTTTCCGGATTCAGGCGGCCCAGCATGGCGTTGAAAGCCCGCGCGTGCTTGGTGTGCACCAGCACCGTCAGCTTGATGTCCTTGCGCTGGCGCGACAGCACACGGCACAGTTCCAGGTTGCCCAGGTGGGCGCAAACCAGCAAGGCGCCGCGCCCCGCAGCCACGGCATCGGTAATCAGCTCGCCGCCATGCAGTTCAACCGAATTGAAATCGAACAGGCCGCCCCACAGCAGCATCTTGTCGAGGATGCTCTCGCCAAAGGCAGCGAAGTGGCGCATGACGCCGGCCGGGGCGCTGGAAGTATGGCTCGCAACACGGCGCAGGTATTCCTGCGAGGCGCGGCGCGGTAGCGGCTTGGTCAACACGTACCAGGCAAGTACCGGGTACAGCACGATGCGGAACGGCCAGCGGCCGCACACGCGGAAGATCCAGAACATCAGCCGCATGCCCGCCACGAAGCCCACTTCGTTGATCGAGGCCCAGTGCAAGCCGCGGGAGCTCATTTGGCCTGCCATTTCCGCGCCAGCAGCTTCGGGATGCGCGGCAGCATGCCCAGGAAATGCACGGTGTGCATACGCGCAATCAGCACGTTGTCGCGCCAGAGTCGGAAATGCGACACGCCGTCCACCGGATACGACACGCGGGTTCCCACGTTCACCACCCGCAAGCCGCTCCAAAACAGGCGCACGATGACGTCCGTGTCGAAGTTCATGTGCGAACCGATGGCCTGGCGCGCGGCCAGGGCGTTCACGGCCGCCACCGGATAGACGCGGAAGCCGCACATGGAATCCCTGATCTCCAGCGACAGCGTATTGATCCAGACCCAGATATGGGTGGCATAACGCCCGTACAGGCGCACCTTGGGCACGGATTCATCGTAGATCGGATAGCCCGACACCACGGCGGCAGGATGCGACCTGGCCTGCGCCAGGAAGGCCGGCACGTCGCCGGTCTGGTGCTGGCCGTCGGCATCGATCTGCAAGGCGTGGCTGTAGCCAAGTTCCCCGGCGCGCCGGAAGCCTGCCAGCACTGCAACGCCCTTGCCCTGGTTGCGGGGCAGGCGCTCAAGCACGACGTGCGGGCCATGCTGTGCCGCCAGCGCGTCCAGCACTGCGGCGCAGCCTGCATTGCTGCCGTCATCGACCAGGATCACAGGCACTCCATGCTGCAGCAGGCCGGCAACCACGGTGCCGATCGCATGCTCATGGTTGTACACCGGAACCACGATACAAGGCTTGAAATCACTCATCGGAATCTCCCAGGACAATACGGCCGCTGGAATGCTGTCCGGCGGCGGAGCTGTAGCTGAAGCGCAGGCCCTGGCCGGCCGCGTCACAGCGCAGCTCAAGCTGTACCGGCTGTTCCGGCTCGATCACGTGCTGGAACTTCAGCTGGTTCATGCCCTTGAACCGCGCCGGCATCCCGAAGTACTGGCGGCCGTAATGAAGCGCCCAGTCGACCTGCACCACGCCGGGCAGGATCGGGGCGACGTCGAAATGGCCATCGAAATACAACAGGTTGGCCGGGGCGACTATTTCAAGCAGCACGCGCCCTGCTTCGTTCTCCAGCTCGCGCACGAGCGGGAAGCGCGGGCGTTCGTCGGCGAGCAATGCCAGCAGGGCTGCCAGTGTCACCTTGCCCTGCGCATTGACCGGCATCTGCTCCAGGTAGCGCCAGCGGCGCGGCAGGGCTACCGCATCCACCACGCGGGCCAGTACCTCCCGCAAGCGCTGGTTCAAGCCTGGCTTGCCCCGCTCCTCCAGCAGCGCCTGGCCTGCGGCGCTGGGCACCACGAATGCCGCCAGGCGCTGGCGCTCGCCGGACACCGGCCCGCACAGCGCAAGGCGCGCTTCGGCGGCCAGGCCGGAGGCCAGCAGCGCCGCCTCCATCGCATCCAGCGAAACGCGCTTTTCCTCGATCTTGACGATGCGGTCGCTACGGCCAAGCAAGCGGAAACCGTTGCCGACGGACGCCACACGATCGGCCAGGGCCAGCCACTGGTCGTCGGCCAGGTGCGGCGACGCGACTGACAGCGTACCGTCTTCTTGACTGACGCGCCACGCCACGGTCGGAAACGGCTGCCAGGCGTCATCGTCGATGCCGCGGCGCTGTCGCCACGCGATGCCGCCGGTTTCTGAACTGCCATACACCTCGGTCGGCACCTGGCCAAGCAGCGCGCCGGTCGCCAAAGCGGCATCGGCAGCCAACGGGCCGCCGGAGGAGAACACGACACGCAGCATGGCTGCCGCCCCGCACCAGTCCAGGTGGGCAGGCAGGCGTTTGAGGTGCGCCGGGCTGGCCACGAGCAGGCACGGGCCGGCAGCCATCGCTGCCAGCAATTGTTCCGGATAAGCGATGCTGAGCGCATGGATCGCGCGCCCGCTGGCCAGCGGCCAGAGTACCTTGAAGAGCAGGCCGTAGATATGCTGGTGTGACACGGTCGCCAGCACAGCGGCCGCGCCGCAGCGCTCGCCGAACAATTGTTCCAGGGTCGCCACTTCGCTCGCGAGCTGCGACAGCTTTTTTGGAATGGCCTGCGCCGCACCGGTGCTGCCGGAAGTGAACACCACCAGCGCCGGCATTTCCGGCGCCAGCGCGCCAAACGCAGGCTCGCCTGCGCCTTGCGCGCCGGCGCCTGGCAGCAATGGGTTCAACTCGGCCGGGAATTCGCCGAGGAAGCCGTCGACCTCCCCGCTCAATGACGCGCAACTGGCCGGCAGCGTATCCGCGCTCAGCCAGACCGTCTTGCTGGCATGCCACGCCCCCAGCAGCGCCGCGCCAAATTCGATACTGTCTTCCAGGTACAGTGCAAACTGACTGCCAGCCTGCCCGCGCAACAATCCATGCCATGCATGCACGCGCGACAGGAAATTCTCATGATTGACGCCCTGGCCCGCGCGCCAGCCGGCCAGGGTCCCTGCCGGACGCGCGGCAATGGCGGCGTACAGGTTTTCGATACGGTCAGACATTGTGCAAGCGCTTGAAACGCAGGCGCACCAGGTACTCTGCGCCGAACAACAGCGCCATCAGCGCATAAGAGATGACGCCCGTGTACAGCGACCAGACGGCCTCCGATGCCCACAGCGCCGTGCCGAATGCAATCGCGCCGTTGATCACGAAAAAGCCGCACCAGACCTGGGTCACCTTGCGCATATAGGCTTGCGCCACCGGCGGGAAGTCTTCGCCGCGCAGGCGCGCCATGCGCTCGACGGCGGACATCGGGGTACTGAGGCTATAGGCGAAACCGGCCAGCAACGCGGCGCTCACCAGCACCGGGTACAGCTTCAGCGGCAGCAGCAAATTGCTCCAGATCGCCGCGGCGACCAGCACCAGGGCCGCAGCCACAGACCAGCGCGCATTGCCGCTCAGTTTCAGCGCTGGCAGCCGCGCGATGGCCGCAGCCAGCAGCAAGCCTGCCAGCCAGCGCGGCTCGATGCGGCCATGGCCAAACCAGATCGCCAGGGGATACAGCAGGGTAATCACTGCCGCCAGTACACTCATTCTCATCTTGCCTACGCGGCCTGCTCCGCCTTGCCGGTCAGCGCTTCGACCACGTCGCCAATGGTGCGAATGGTCTTGAACACGTCCGGCTGCAGGCGAAGGCCGGTAAGTTCCTTCAGGCGCACGGCCAGGTCAACCGCGTCGATGCTGTCGATATCCAGGTCGTCGTACAGGCTGGAGCCGGCGCCCAGGCCGGCCTTATCCAGCTCGAACATGTCAGCCAGCAGGTCGATCACCCACTCCTGCAACTGTTCCTTGCTCATTTCTTTCAGGTTAATCATCATCTACTCCCTACCTTGTCATTTCTGCCTGTGGCTTTCAATCATCGCCGCCAGCGCCTGCACCGAGGCGAAATGGCGGCGGGTCTCTTCCGAGTCGGCGGAAAGAGAAATTCCATACTTCTTTTGCAGGGCGACACCCAGTTCCAGCGCATCGATCGAATCGAGGCCCAGGCCTTCGATGAACAGCGGCGCTGCGCTATCAATATCATCCGGCGTGATGTCTTCCAGTTGAAGGGCATCGATGATCAGTTGTTTCACTTCGAGTTCAAGCATTGCTTTGGCACTTTCCGGCAAAATAGTTTTCCAAGAAATCGGTCAGATGGCGCGCAGCCATCACATCGCTGGCGCCTTTCCTGAAGCGCGCTACCGACAGGTCGTCCTGCACGTCAATCTGGATCAGGAAGCGGCGCGAAGGTACCCGCCACCACTTTTCGCCCTTGTGCAGGGTGGGCGGATCGCATTGCAACAGCACCGGCGTGATATCGCGCTCGCCGCGCACTGCGATATTGGCGGCGCCGCGCTTCATGCTGATCACGCCATCCTTCGGCGTGCGCGTCCCCTCAGGGAAGATGATCAGGTTGTTGCCACGCTCGAGCGAAGCGATGCAGTCGCCGATCAGCTCCGCACCGCCTTCATTATTGATGTAGCCGGCGCCCCGCACCGGGCCGCGCGTGAACGGATTGTTCCAGAGGGCGCCCTTGACGATGCAGTCGGCGTTCTTCACAAAAGCCATCAGGAACACCGTATCAAGCAGCGTGGGGTGGTTGGCCAGGATCAGCATGCCGCGCCGCTCCAGCTTCTCGAGCCCCCGCACTTCGTAGCGCAGCACGCCGATCACGCGCATCATGTCGATATATACACGGAAAGCGCCGCGGATCACCGTGCGCGCCGCATTGATGCGCCGCTGGCGGTCCCGGATCAGCAGGTTCATGACCGGAAACACGAACAGTCCCAGTACGATCCCGCCGGCGCCAAATACCGCGAAGCTCAGGCCAGTGACGAAAATGCGCCAGTACCGGTCAAGCATCGCGGCTCCAGGTCCAGCGCAAACGGCCGTCGCAACGCTCAAGGCGTTGCGCGCCGCCGGCATGGAAGGCCGCAACTTCAAGGCTGCCCGGCATGACGGCGGCCGGCGCATCGGCGCACGGTTCCCATTCCAGCCGGATCGCGTGGTCCGCAGCAGGCGCCATCAGCCACGCCCAGGCATGCGGCTGCTCTTCATATTCTTCGTAGGGGGCAAACAACTCCGGCAGCGGGGCATCGCAGGCCACCAGCAAGACCTGTTCGGCGCCGTCGGCCAGCAGGCCGCAGGCTTCGATGACGGCATGTTCCACCGATGCATTGCCGGCTGCAAGCGCAGTGTAGTTGGCGCGATCGCCGCGTGCGATGCTGAACAGGCCGGGAATGGCATTGTGCACCGCCATGCCGAACGCCATTGGCGACAGCAGCTCGCCGCGCGCCAGGTCCGACAGCAGTTCGACGGCGCGCGCAACGTCGCCGTGGCGCGAACAGAAGACGGTCGGAATATCGCTGCGGCCATCGAGGCACTGGTATGCCACCTCAAGTGCCATCTTGCCAACCAGTCCCGCACGGCGGCGCAACATCGGCGGCATCGCCTTGACCCCAGGCTCCTCCCCTGCACGCAGCACGAACGGCGCTTGCGCCCAGGCTTGCCAGGCTTCAGGCGTGGCGACGCCTGGCGCCCATGCGGAATGCCTGAGGATGGAGAAACTGATGCCCTGGGTGCGCACTTTGCTGAACTGTCGGAATACTTGGGGGAAGCCGGCGATTATAAACGAACAGTCAAGCCAAACGATACAAAACATGTCCTAGGAGCAACATAATTCTCCCGTTTCCAGCGCAAAACCACGCTTCGCATTCTCTAATTGACATCATTGCTCGTGATAAACTCTCGCCGAGGTATTTTCAGGAAAGATTTGAATGGCAGTGATGTCGTGGTTTGGCTGGTCTGTGCTGTGGACACTCCCCCTGCTCTGGCGCCTAGTGAAGGTGTTCCTGCTGAAGAGAACCACCCTGCTCGGACAGGGCTTCATTCGCTTGGTTCTGGGCACTGTGCTCATGCTGCTGGCCAGTTCAATTGCATCGGCAAGTGGCCGCGCCACCGGTTTGGCGGTACTCATCGCTGCCGGGATGGTGGCCATCCCGTGGCTGTTCGGCTATCGCGCGCTGGCATTCCTGGCCTGGTGCGTCCGCGCCACCGGCATGTTCAAACGCCCGTCCGAACCGGAACGCCGTACACCGCCCAGGTCGGCCCCGGCGCCCGCCTCCGCCGCGCCAGTTTCTCCGCCGCGCAGCAGCGAACGCTTTACCGAGAAGCGGCCTGCCTGGGAAGTTCCTCCGGATGCGTCCCCGGCAAGATTCTTTGGCGCCGATGCCGTGGAAAAAGCACGCGCCCCCGCAGCACGCCCGAGCGCCGAGTGGGCCGAAGTCGAAAGCCTGCGCCCAACCCCTGCAATGCTGGCTCGCGCAAAAGCCAGGGAAGAAGCCGAAGCCCACGCCAGGCAAGCGCAGACCGTCAGGATCGTGAAATTGCCACGCGCCGCCGAGCCGGTGCGGAGCGTGCACGCCAGCGTCCCGCCACAGCAAGTGGCGGCCGTTCAGTCGTCGGTCGTGGAGGTCCAGGTGGTCCATGCCGCAGTTGAAGTACGCACCATAACGACCTCGCTGCCCGAGCCGGCATGGATTCACGAAACACCAGCCCTGCCGCCGCAAACGCTGCCACTGGCGCAGACGCCGTTTGAAGTCGAATACACCCCGTTCACGCAGTCCCCGGCGCCGGCTCCTGTCATCGACTGGCAGGAAGCTGCACCTGTTGCGCTAGCGGAGCCAGTGCCTGTACCGGCGCCGCCAGTGCCTGTGGTGTCCGTGGCCCCCGCCGTGCCAGCAGCGCCGGTGGTCACCGCCACACCCATCCAGGCAATCGCACCGGTGACGGTCTACCCGGAGCCGGATTCCGACATCGAACTACCGGGCCTGGATTTGCTGGACGCTTTTACGGAAGCCAGGTTCGAAGTGTCCAGCGAGGAGCTGGAAGAAACCGGCCGCCTGATCGAGCAGCGCCTGAAAGAATTCAAGGTCCCGGTCACCGTACTTGGCGCGTCCGCCGGCCCCGTGATCACCCGTTTCGAAATCGAACCAGCCATTGGCGTGCGCGGTGCGCAAATTGTGGCGCTGGTAAAGGATCTGTCGCGCGCGCTTGCCGTCACCTCGGTGCGCGTGGTCGAAACCATTCCAGGCAAGACCTGCATGGGCCTCGAGCTGCCGAACACGCGCCGCCACATGATCCAGCTGTCGGAAATCCTGGCCTCGGATGCCTATCGCGCCTCGCGCTCCCAACTGACGCTGGCCATGGGCAAGGATATTACCGGCGCCCCGGTGGTGACCGACCTGGCGCGGGCACCGCACATGCTGGTAGCCGGTACAACCGGTTCCGGCAAGTCGGTGGCCATCAATGCCATGATCGTGTCGCTGCTGTACAAGGCCACCCCGACCGACGTCCGCCTGATCATGATCGACCCGAAGATGCTGGAACTGTCCGTCTACGACGGCATTCCGCACCTGCTGGCGCCCGTGGTCACCGACATGAAGCTGGCCGCCAATGCGTTGACCTGGTGCGTCGCCGAAATGGAAAAGCGCTATCGCCTGATGTCCGCACTCGGCGTGCGCAACCTGGCCGGCTTCAACCAAAAAATCCGCGATGGCAAGGCAGCCGAAAAGTACATCACCAATCCTTTCTCGCTCACCCCGGATGCGCCGGAACCGCTGTCGACGCTGCCGACAATTGTCGTGATCATCGACGAACTGGCCGACCTCATGATGGTCGCCGGGAAAAAGATCGAGGAGTTGATTGCCCGCCTGGCACAGAAGGCACGCGCCGCCGGCATCCACCTGATCCTGGCCACGCAGCGCCCTTCCGTCGACGTGATCACGGGCCTGATCAAGGCCAACATCCCGACCCGGGTCGCCTTCCAGGTGTCGTCCAAGATCGATTCGCGCACCGTGCTTGACCAGATGGGCGCCGAAACACTGCTCGGCCACGGCGACATGCTGTTCCTGCCGCCCGGCAGCGGCTACCCGCAGCGCGTGCACGGCGCCTTCGTGTCCGACGAGGAAGTGCACCGCGTGGTCGATTACCTGAAACAGTTCGGCGAGCCGGAATACGAGGAAGCGATCCTGGCCGGCACCCCGGCCGAGGAACCGGCCCCGGACCTGCTGGGCGACGTCAGCGCCGGCGAGACCGACCCGCTGTACGACGAAGCGGTGGCCTTTGTCATCCGCACCCGCCGGGCATCGATCTCGTCCATCCAACGCCAATTGCGGATCGGATACAACCGCGCCGCGCGCATGGTCGAGGACATGGAAGCCGCCGGCATCCTGTCGTCCATGTCGACCAATGGCAGCCGCGAGATCCTGGTGCCTGTTTCGGCGGACTAGCAGCCCGGCCAACGGTGCGTCCCCAACGCATTGCAATTGCTAAGATTCAGCCATCGAGCTATGCAAAGCGTAAGGAGGCGATATGGAGCGATTCCTGCTCGTTTACCGGGGTGCGCCGGATGGAACGGCCGAGGCCCGACAGCATCACCCGCAACGCTGGATGAGCTGGTACGACTCGCTGGGCGGACGCCTGCTGGACCGTGGCAGCCTGACCCACGCCAGCGTCGACATCGACACGCGGCTGGCCGGCCCCAAATCGTCCAGCAGTTCGCTGGCCGGCTACTCAATACTGGCAGCCGCCGATTTCAACGAGGCCGTCGCCCTGGCTGAACAATGTCCTATCTTTGACGAACACGGCTCGCTGGAAATCGCACACCTGTCCAACTGAGGAAGTCACCGGGCGATGCTGGCAACTTCCCCGTCGCTCAGGGCCGATCCATAGATGCGCAAGTCGTCCATTGAGCCTTTGTAAGGCGCATCCCACCAGTTGACGCCCAGCGCAAACACGCCATTGTTGGTCGTGAACACGTTCGGGAAGTTCACCCCGCTGAAGCGCTTCGCCCCGTTGACGTAGACGTTGACCGCGCCATTCTTGACGGTAAATGCCACGTGCGACCATTGGCCCGCCGGGATATTCATGCCCAGTCCCGCGTCATACCAGGCCGTCCCCGACCACAGCATGCTCGCGCCGCCTACGAAGTCATGCCCCTTGGGAAGGAAGCTGATCCACGAATCGCCATTGCGGGCGCCAAAGAAGGTGGTCGAGAAGGCAGTCAGTTGCGCTGGCTTAAGCCACATCGCCACCGTGTAGGTATTGCTGGAGATGAGCCCATCCGGAAGGCGTACGCCGCTGGCGCCGTTGAACACTGCCGCACTGCCCTTCATGCCCGCTTCATAAGCCATGCTGCCGCCGGCGAGGTCGATCCTGCTGCCGACTACCGCGCCGGCACCGAATGCGCCGGTCGAATCCCCAAGGTTGCCGTCAAATGCGTAGTGAGCGAGCATGCTGCCCAGCTTGCGCACGGTGACGACGAAGGTCTTGACGGCCTTCACAGGTCCTTTGCTGATCGTGGCCGTCAGCGTGACGGTGACATCGTTGGCAGGGCTGGTGACCTGTCCGGTATTACTCAGCACGGAAGGATTCGACGACGCCCAGGAAATGACCGAATCGCGCGCCGCACTGGTCGGCAGCACGATGTCGCCCGTCACCGCATTCGTATTGCCGAGACTGAGCTCGCTATAGACAGCCTGCACGACCTGCATGTCGCTGCGCTGAGGCAGGCGGCTGCCCATGATGGAAACGCCGTCGCGCGAGGTTGCGGTAAACGTCATCACATAGCTCTTCGACGTTTCATCCCACTGGTTCAGGAACACGCCTTTGAAGGTCGGCGAACCGGCCAGGTTGATCTCGGCCTGGTTGCTGCCCACCAGCGCCCAAGTGCCGGACGCCGCACCGCCGAGCGTGCCGTCCGGCCTCAGCGTGACCAACCGGGATTTCTTGATCGTGGCCGAAATATCCTTGCCGTGATTGACGAACATATAGTCGCCGTGGACAAAGCCGCGCGGCACCATCGCCAGCGTTTCGTTGGTATTGCCATACGGCGCCACCACCGGCCAGCCGTCCGCGTTCATGAACATCTGGTGCACACGCACCTCATGCTGCTCGCCACGTTCCGGGAAGCGGCTATGGAAAATCAAGAAATGCTTGCGGGTCGCCGGGTCGTAATAAGCCGAGTTGTGGCCGGCCGATACGTAGCCGGTACCAATCCCCATCCCGGCTTCGCCGATTTTGCGCTCGAACAGGAAATTGCCCATGATTTTCACACCATAAGGGGCAATCGACGCATCGTCGAACAGTGGCTTCGATGGGTCGGCCTTGACGTTGGCCATGTTCACGCCCTGAGCGTCGACATACGGACCGTCCGGCGAGGTGGAACGCGCCACCCGCATGTTGTAGCCGCCGGCAGCATCCAGCCCGCCGAACGAGGTAAACAGGTAGTAGTACTGCGTGGCGGGGCTGTACATCACATAGGCGCCTTCGATCCGGCTGTGATTTCCGCCCATCAGGCGCTTGCCATAACCCTGCCCCGGCAGCGGCATGCCGGTGGCCGGGTTCATCTGCATGATGAAAATGCCGCCGGAATAGGAGCCGTACACCATCCAGAGACGGCCGCCGTTATCGAAGAACACATTCGGGTCGACCGTGTTCGGGTGTTTGAGAGCATCGTAGATCGTGCCGTCGTAACTGGCCTGGCCCCACATGCCTGACTTCAGGATGATGCCCTTGTTGACATACGGTCCCTCGATCTTGTCTGCGACCGCCACACCCAGGGCGGAACGCGGGGAGTCGCCTTTGCAGGCGTTGTAGTACATGTAGTACCTGCCATCGGCCAGGCGGATCACGTCCGGCGCCCACAAGGTATTCGTCTGCGCCCAGCTGAATGTCTCGGCCAGCTCAGTAAAGACGTTGCTGCTGCCATTCAGGAACAGCTTGTTGGTCGCGCTGACAGAACTGGTGATCTGGGTCCAGTTCATCAGGTCCGTCGATTTGGCGGATGCCAGGTGCGATCCGAACACATAGAAGGCGCCGCCGGTCCTGATCACGGAAGGATCGTGTACCGATGCGTTCTGGAAGGTTACCGGCGCATAGGGTGCTTCGGCCGCGGCATGCAGGGACAGCATGGAAGAAGCCAATACAGCGGCAGCCTTCCAACGCGAGAAGGGTTTGATCATGTTCGTCTCCGATTATGTTTTTACGCAAGTTAGCGTGCAGGTAGCGGAGTGTCCAATGACCTTTTCTGGCGCTGCGATAGCGAAACGGGCATGTCATCAACCTGTCATCCTGGCCGGCTATCATCCGGGATTTAGCATGGCCAACCGAACCTATAATGTGCTGTTCCTCAGCACGCAGAACACTGCCCGCAGCATCATGGCCGAAGCGCTGCTGAATGCCGTTGGCGGCCGCCGATTCCGCGCATTCAGCGCAGGCAGCCACCCTGCCGGCAAGCTGAATCTTTTCGCCGTTGAACAAATCAGGGCCCTCGACAACACATTGACAGGCTTGCGCAGCAAATCATGGGATGAATTTTCGGCACCCGACGCCCCGGAGATGGATTTCGTCATCACCCTCTGCGATACGGCCTCGGGCGAGGCATGCCCGAACTGGCCTGGCCAGCCTGCCACAGCGAACTGGAACTTTCGCGATCCTGCTGCCACGCAAGGGCCGGTCGAAGACATCCGCCAGGAGTTCTTCACAGTGTGCCGGGAGATCAAGACGCGGCTGGAAATCTTCCGCAACCTGCCGGAAGACGCGCTTGACAAAATGGCACTACAACGCAAAATAGCGAGAATTGCCGGTGTCCGGCTTTAATTCACGCTCCCTGCGCCAATCCATGCTCATTCAACTACGCACCCTCGCTGCCGCCGTCGCTCTGTTCTGCCTCGGGACGGCGCAGGCAAGTGGCCTCGAATTCCGCTTCAACGACGACGCTGCCCGCCTGTACAGCGCGGCCGTGCAAAAAGGCGAAATCGACCCTGCCGGCGCCGAGGCGATTCGCCGCCTGCCCGAAACCGCAGCCATGGTGCGCAAAATGCGGCTGAAGGACGCCGATGCATTCGTCGAGTATTTGCGGGGTTTGGGGCGCGACGCCAGGCAGGTCGACCTGGCGGCGAAGGTGCAGGCAGAGTTCGGGCGGGATAACGGCGGAACGTTTACACTGGCCGCGAGCGAGGTCACGCGCCAGTTGAAGGCCTACTTGCCAAGTGACTTTTCAGCCAGGCTGACCGTACATTTCATCTTCGGCGGCAACGCGACAGGCTTCGCCTTTGACGACGTGCACGACGACGTCTACGTTAACCTGGCCCGTTTCACGCAGGCGACCGCGGAGGAGTTGGCCGAAGTGGTATCGCACGAGTTGTTCCACGCGGTACAGGCACATGTGATGACGGCCCCGCCCCGCCCAACCGCAGGCACGCCACAGGCAGCCACCGGCAAGACCTGGATGAACCGCCTGCTTTACGACCTGGTGCAGGAAGCGACCGCTGAACTGTTCACGCATCCGATCGCAAACCGCCCCGCCACGCCGTTTTCCACGCGCGGCAAGGAGCGCATCGAACGCAACCTTGCACGCATCAGGAACATCGCAGCATTGATGGAGACCAGCAGCCTGCGCCTGCTGCTCGCCCCGCCTCGCGATGAAGACCAATACGATCGCATTTACGGCATGCTTTTCTATGGCGACTTCGGAGACCTGGGTTACGACATGGGCTGGGTCATGGCCAACGCCATCGAGCGCAAGGACGGCAAGCAGGCCATCTTCCGCCTGCTGCAAGGCGAACCGAAACAGTTCGTCCTGCGCTACCAGCAGATCGCGGAAAGCGACCCTGCCCTGTTCCGCTTCAACGATGACTTCCTCAACGCAGTGCGATCATTGGGTCAGCCCTGAGCATGCATGCGTCCGTCAGAAAGCGCTCTTGACCACGCCGCCGTCGACGCGCAGCGCAGCGCCGGTGGTTGCCGATGAGAGCGGACTCGCCACGTAGGCCACCAGGGAAGCAACCTCCTGGGGGCTTGCGAAACGCTTGATCAGGGACGTCGGCCGCACCTGGTCGAAAAACTCCGCCTCCACCTGCTCGAAGCTCTTGTCGGCCGATCGCGCCATGTCTTCCACAAAATCGCCGACACCGCGCGATTTTGTCGGGCCGGGCAGGATGCTGTTGACCGTGATACCTGTCCCCGCAACCGATTCCGCCAGCCCTCGCGACACTGCAATCTGGGCGGTTTTAGTCATGCCGTAGTGGATCATCTCGGTGGGAATCTGCACCCCGCTTTCGCTTGAGATGAAGATGATGCGCCCCCAATTGGCCTGCTTCATCGCCGGTAGCACCAGGCGCGCAAGGCGTACTCCACTCAGGACATTGATGTCGAAGAAGCGCAGCCAGTCCTCGTCAGGAATCTCTTCAAAGGCCTTGGGTTCGAAAATGCCCAGGTTGTTGACCAGGATGCTGATGCCCGCATGGCGCCGGACGACTTCCTGCGCGGCTTCTGCCCGGCTGAGATCGCCGGCGAATCCCTCGACCTTCCCACCGGTTTCCGAGCGAATCCGGTCCACAGCCTCATCCACCCCTGCTTGCGAACGGCCATTGACGATGACCCTGGCCCCTTCGCCGGCCAGCGTATGTGCGATGGCGAAGCCAATACCAGCCGTGCTGCCGCTTACCAAAGCCAACTTCCCATTCAATTGCAAATCCATGGTGCTCCTCCTCGGTTTCTACAAAAAAGGTCAGTTTTCCCAATAGCCGCGGCGCAAGGCAATTGTCACGGCATGCGTTCGATCGCGGGCGTTGAGTTTCTGCAGGATGGTCTTCATGTGCGCCTTGATGGTGTCCTCCCGCAGGCCAAGGCAGTCCGCCACCCGCTGGTTGGAATTGCCGTCGGCGACATGGCGCAATACTTCGAGTTCGCGCTTGCTCAGCGAATCCTTCTGGAAGCTGCTCGCCAGGCTGCACGCCACCGACGTAGGCAATTGCGCTTTCCCGGCATGTACGGCTGCGATATAGCCTGCCAGTTCGGTGCGCGCGAGATTCTTCAGGATATAGCCACTGGCGCCAGCTTTCAGTGCGCGCGCTACTTGCACATCGCCGGCATAAGTGGTCAGGACGATGATCCGGGCTGAGGGCGCAAAACCGCATATCGCAGCAGTGGCGGCGATCCCATCTTTCCCCGGCATCTGCAAGTCCATCAGGGTGATGTCCGGGCGATAGCGCCGGAACTGTTCGACAGCTTCGTCGCCATCCCCAGCCTCCGCCACAACCTTGAATCGGGCATCAGCCGACAGCACGGCTTCGATTCCGCTGCGCATCAAAGGATGGTCGTCTGCGATCAGAATACTGATCGGTTCGCTGCTTCCGGTTTCCATTACAGCACTCCTTTCCCCTGCCTAAGCCTACCATCGGACCACAGTGCTCCTATCACCCTATCGGGTGTACGCCAGGGTTCCCGGCAACGACAGATGCCATTCGGTACCGCCGTCGGCGCTACTGCGTAACGCAAGCCTGGCGTTAATCCGCTCCGCCCGCTCTGCCATGCCGCGCAAACCCCAGTGATTCTGGCGGCCACCGCCGCGCAGGATTTCAGCGGGTATGCCGGTACCATCGTCGCGTACGATACAACGGAATTCTCTTGTACCGTAGTGAAGCTCGACCTCGATCCGCCTGGCGCAGGCATGGTTGTAGGCGTTGGCTATCGCTTCGCTGACGATCGCCATGGCCTCCCGGTAGATCGCACCATCGAGCCGGCGTAAGGTCCCGCTCGTCAGCAACTGGATAGCGCTAGCATCCCGGGGCCGCAGGCGGCTTGCGGAGGCCAGCACCGCCTCTGCAAACCCTGGATTTCCATCCGTTTCGCCGCGCAACTCACGAATGCGCCCGCGCCCTTCATCGACAACGTCGTCGGCCTGCTGCAACGCGGACTCCAATTGGATGCGCATGGTGTCTTTCGCCGGCAGCTTCATGACAGCTGCGTGAATATGCAGAATCAGGCTTTGCACCGATTGCAGCAGGGTGTCATGCAATTCGCGCGCAATGCGTTCGCGCTCCTGCACCCGCTCCTGCAAGCGAATGGCCATTTGCCGGGCAATGCGCTTGATGTGCCAACGATATCCGATGCTGCCTGCGCACAGCAGTAGCAACCCGCATAGAACCTTGAACCACCAGGTTTGCGTCATGGTCGGCACAACCGTAAAGCGCGCCACGGTTTGCTGATCGCTCCATTTTCCGTTGTAATCCGAGGCGGCAACGCGAAAACTGTAATCGCCCGGCGCAAGATTGCTGTAGTAGGCGCTGCGGCGGGCCCCGGCCTCCCGCCAATCCGCATCAATGCCATCCAGTCGATAACGAAAACGCACCCTTTCCGGCATCGCCAGCGAGGCAACGGTGAAGTCGGCCTGGATTGCGGAAACCCCGGGGGCAAGCAGCAGATCGCCTTCCAGCCTCATCCCTTCTCCCGGCGGGCCGATGGTTTTGATGATAGCCGGCTGTGCTGGCCACGCCGGTACCCGATCCGACGGATCCAGTCGAAACACGCCGGTCGTCCGCACTATCCACAAGCGCGAGTCGGACGAGGTTATCAACGAGGGGGACGGCGACACCCGCGGCGCGCTCCCCTCCAGGCCATCGAGCTGGTCCAGCTTTTCGTAGTGTACGCGGTAACCATCGAGCTGTTTGAACCTGGCAATCTCCTCACCAGTAATGCGAAACAGGCCTGCAGTGGCGTTCAGCCAAAGCTCGCCGTTAGCGAGCTCGACGATGCCTGAGATCCCGTCGAAGGTCTCACCGTCGGTGCCGGCCACCTGTTTGAACCGGCCGGCGTCGAACAAGGCTAGTCCATTATCTCCACCTGCCCATACGTGCCGTGCATTCAGATGCAAGGCCATGACGAGTCCGATTGCCAGCCCGTCGCGCTGCCCGTAACTCCGCCACCTGGCGCCCTCCGCATGTACCACGCGGCCGGGAAAATACCCAAGCCACAAGCCCGACGCATCGGAGCGCGCCATGACACTGACCTCGCCGTCGCCCCCGGCTTTTTCCCATTCTCCATCACGCTTGCGCCGGTACAGGCCTGACTGTTGTACTGCAGCCAGCAAGTCTCCGTTCGGTTCCGCGAGTACACTGGTGACGACCTTGTTACCGATGGCCGCCGGCAATGCGATCCTGCGACTGTCATCACCTAGTAGACGCCGCACGGCACCGTAAGAGCCGCCCCAAAGCGCCCCATCGCCAGTCCGGGTGTAACTGGTCACCATATCGGCCCAGCCCTCACGGTTCAACGACCACAAGGGCCTGGCCGTGGCTTCCCCCGCCTCGTTTGCCGATACGTGAAAACCGCCTATCCAGGCTCCGCCATCATCGTCGGCCATGATAGCCGCTCCCATTGCGGACTCCGGGACATCGATCCTGAGCAGCCGCCGGCTGCGAAAGCGATCGATTCCGCTCGATGTGGCGGCCCAGATATTGCCTTCCCGGTCTTCGAAGATCGCACCGACGGTCAATCCGCTCAAGCCCTGGGCCGGTCCGGTCCGAAATGACTCGTTTGCCAGGCGAAATTCGAGTCCCTCCTTGTGTCCCACCCAAAGATTGCCGCGCCGGTCAAACAGCAGGCTGGTCGGCGAACCCAGTCGCTGCCACTGCGGTCGACTCCCCTCCTGACCCGGCCCAGCCAGCCGATTGAAACGCGCGGGTCCGGCGTCCCAGCTCACAACACTGCCGTCGGGCAAGTTGAACAGCACGCCAGTGCCGCTGGAAACTGGCGCTTTGGAAAACTGCGTTTTGCCCGGCGGCAGGAAATACACGCCATTATCGCCCTGAGCCCACAGTATGCCCTTACGGTCGCGCATCAGGGTCTTGTACCACCCGGCAGGCACTGCCCAGGAGCTTGCGGGCATCTGCCAACGGTCATTTTCAAGGTAATACATGCCCTGTGCCGTCGCCGCCCAGACGCGGCCGGCACCGTCCCGCTCCACGCCCCACACCGCCCGGCTCGGCAGACCGTCTCGTTCGCTATAGTTACGGATTTTTCCATGCTGCAGGTGCGCTGCGCCACCGGTGCGGTAGCCGATCCACAAGCCACCATCGTCAAACGCGTTGACCACGCTGACGTTCCTCGTCAGCAGCGGGGCATTGGCTGGTACGAACTGTTCGAACTGCATGCCGTCAAAACGATAAAGCCCTGTAGGCCCTCCCAGCCACAACCAGCCATCGGTGGTCTGCGTCATGGAAAGAATCATTGCAGGGGCGCCGTCGCGCGAGGTCCAACTGCTGTGGTGCAGGTTTAAGGGCGCAGACGAGAGACTACGAGCCTGCGCCGATGCGAAAGAAACGAAAATTACCAGCAGGCAAAGCGCAACTGCACAGCTCAGCATTCGACTCTTCATGGCATCGCAACCGGTAATTAGTTGTGGTTATGAATTGACTTGCTATCGCGAACATTTTATCGAAACAAGCCACCCGAAAGTGTGTATGCCGGCGGTGACAGCATGATTATCCTGATGATTTAACCCCTGGAGATCATCATGCAACGGACTTTGAGGCAACTGCTTTACATGGGACTGCTGGTTTTATGCGCCACTTTCGGCCTGGCACATGCACAGGCGCCCAAGAGCAACTTTGCAGAAGTGAATGGGGTGCGGATTCATTATCTGGCTGCCGGCAAGGGCGACCCTGTCATCCTGTTACACGGCTACACCCAATCCAGCCATATGTGGTTGCCGTTAATGGCCCAGCTCTCCAAAGACCACCTGGTAATCGCCCCTGACCTGCGCGGCTTCGGACAATCGGGCTTGCCGCAAGGGCCCTACACCAAATCGGTCATGGCACAAGACGTGCACGCGCTGGCGCTGAGCCTGGGCATCAAGTCGGCCAAGGTGGTGGGCCACGACATCGGCCTCATGGTTGGGTACGCCTACGCGGCCCAATATCCGCAGGAAGTCAGCAAAATTGCACTGCTGGACGCATTCCTTCCCGGCGTGGGCAACTGGAAGGATGTCTGGCTGCTGCGCGACTTGTGGCATTTCCATTTCTATGGCGAGACGCCGCTTGCCCTGGTCAAAGGACGCGAACGCATCTATTTCGAACACTTCTGGAACGATTTTGCAGCCGACAGGACGAAATCGCTGAGCGAAGCAGACCGCAAGTTTTACGCCAACGAATATGCCCAGCCAGGGCATATGCGCGCCGGGTTCGAAGTCTTCCGCGCGTTTGCCCAGGATGCGGAAGAATTCGCAAAATACATGCAGACGCCATTGACCATGCCCATGCTTGTCCTTACCGGCGAGAAGGCATCGGGAGAATTCCTGATACAGCAGGCCCGCCTGGTCGACACCAACGTTGAGGGTGTGGTGATCAAGAACAGCGGGCACTGGCTGATGGAAGAAGCAACGGCTGATGTGCTGCCGAGATTGGTTCAGTTCCTTAAGTGAGGGAGCGGCTGCGGCGGCGCCAACCTATTCCCAGGCCCGCGCCTGAGAGCGGTAGGCGGTCCAGGTAAAGCCCATGCCAATCGACAGCCCACTATTTTTGCGGAACAGCGGGCTGTCTCGATTGGCCGCATGCGTGTAGTTGTCGTAGCGGGCAAAACCGAACACACGCCAATCCTGGTTCACGGTATGGGACAGGCTCATCCCGAGCCGCGTCATCATCAATCCGCCGCCAGCCTTATAGGCCGGCCGCGTGGCATTCGCGAATTGCGGTGCGACTTCGTAGAAATATTGGTTCAGGCGGGCATTGCCAACCACCACGCCGATGTTCGCGTCGGCCTGCCATTGCCGGTTGCTGCTGCTGGTTTCAAACACGAGCCGCGGTTCGAACACCAGGCCCTGGCGCCGAAAACCATTTCCCAGTTCTAGCGGCATGCGCAGCGGCAGCTCCAGCCGCACGCGGTCGGGGGCGGCGGGCTCCGTCAACAAGATTTTCAGGCGCGGGCCGAACTCCAGCAAGGAGTTCAGGTTCGGCATGCCGGACCGCGCCGGAACGTCATCGGAGCGCGCCGGCAGCGACATCTGGAATCCGAGGTCCAGGTCCACCCGCTCGGTGTCGAACAGACGCGCGCTTACGCCGGAGCGATCGGCACGCAGCACTTTGCCGCGATAGATCAGCATCGGCAGCACAAGCCCTCGGGTGGAGCGGTCGGAGGAACCCGGGTAAGCCGGCGTCGAGGCGACACCGCCAAACAGCCCAAGCTCCCACAAAGGCAGGTCCGGGGCCGGCGTCGGCGCTGCGGTGGCCGGCAACGCCGATACCGCGAACGCAATGCCGGCCAAAATTCGCTGATTCATCCTGGGCGCTCCTTTCCAAATGCCGTGATGATACAGCCAAGCGTATCGATAGCAAAAAGTCAACCGTGCCATAATGCCGTTTTTTCACGGAACCGGATGCCATGAAGCCTGCCGCGATTCTTAGCCTCTTGACGCTGCTCACCGCGTGTGACCAGAAAGTCGAGGCATCCCACAAGGACCAGCCGGTTGCATTGGCCAAGCTAAATACCATGAACTGCCTGGCCGGCGACCTTAAGCTATCCGGTACCGGCGAGCCGCAAGTAGGAATTGGCGGTTTCGGCATTCATGGCAACACGCTGAATGGCTTCGCGCTGAGCCTGACCGTTGAGCAAGGCGGCAAGGTGCACCAGGTCTCAAGCTCAGTCATGCCCTTGCCGATGCAGTCCGGCACCTACCATTTTCCCTCCCTGACTACACAGGGCGCATCCTTCGGGTTCTACAACCTGAGGAACAAGGAAGGTGACTTATTGAGGGGTTACAACGGCGGCACCTATGGCCAGCAGTATTCGGCCATCGAAAACGATCCCGAGGCGAAGCTGAAGATCCAGGTGAGCAAGATGCTGGTCTCGGATGCGCCGCAGCCTGGCTTCAAGCGCGTCCATGCGGTGGGAGAATTCGAGTTCAACGCAGCGGCCCTGCCCGCTGCCTCGCCAAGCAACGATTGCACCAGTAGTGCGATAGCGCGCTCGCTCGATTCCGTCAAGGCGGGCAAGCAAATCCTGCCGCTGTACGACGCGGCAGTGTGTGGCGCGGAAAAGAAACATGTCCGGTGCGAGTTCGACGTCGTCGCTGATTTTGTGAAGACAGACTGAGCCTTCCCGCACCGGATAACAGCCTTACTTCATGCTATCAAGGGCCTGGGCGATCTGCGACACCAGCAGCGCCCTCTGCTTGGCACGCACGCGGACACCGTTGCCGATCCGCTTGGCATCGACCAGTGCATCGGCCGAGAAGTGCTCTTTCACATAGGCTTCCATCTTGTCGGCATCGTCCGCGCTGACCGAGCTGGCAACGATGGCCGGATACATGCGGTTGCCGGCAACCGAGTCCTGGTTCTTCAACAGCGCTTCACGGTGAGCGACCGCGAATGCCCAGGCCTGGTCGACGTGCTCCGCCGCTGCCACGCTCGGCACCACCATGCTGGTCAGCTGGATCGGCAACTCGGGCGACAGTGCGATCTGCAGGGTGCGCTCGGACAGCTTTGGATCGATTGCCATGGCCAGCGAGCGCGCGAAGCGGTTCCTTTCTTCGATCGACTGCGACTTCAGCGCCAGCCCTTTCAAAGCATCGTAGGTTGCTTCGTCCGCATAGCGCCCCACAACCGACATCACGAAGCCCAGCGATGACGGCGGCAGGCTGGCCGGATCCGCCAGGTAGCGCTGGAAGCGCGCGCGGGCTTCGGCAATCACCTTCTCGTCGCCCGTGCGGGCCAGCACGCCGGCCAGCGCGGTCCGCAACTGGCGGTCCTCGACGGATTCGCCCGGCTTCTCTTCCCAGCCCAGCGACTGGAATTTCGGCAGCACCAGGGTGCCGATGTATCTACCGAGTTTGGCGCGCTCTGGCGTGCCCTGCGCCAGGTTGTAGAGGTTGCCCAGGTTGCTCAGCATGGCGCCCCACACGGCCAGGCGTGGCTCGTCCTTGAACTGGCTGGCCAGCGCGAGATAGCGCGCCAGCGGAATGCGCTCGCTCACCACCATGGCCCAGGCATCGCCCAGCAGCTTGACGCGACTCGCGTCCGGCAGTTTGGTGGCAATGGCAGCCAGCGCATTGAAGCTGGCGTCGTCATACTGCACGCGGTAATAGCCGACGCTGTCCGGATCGACGATCAGCTGGCCATCGCAACCGGCACGCGTCACCGTGGTGCTGGCGCCTGCCAGCATGGTGTATTCGGCCTTGCCGCCCACCGTGCCGATGGCGACCGGGATATGCCACAGCCGCTGCGGCACAGGGCTGCCATCGAGCACGAAAGGCTGCTGGGTCAAGGTGATCTTGCGCTGGCCTTTTTCACAGCTCTGCGCCACCTTCACCACCGGCACGCCGGCTTGCGTGGTCCAGTCGGAAGCCAGGGTGGCAACCGGTTTGCCGGAAGCTTTCTCCAGTGCCGCCCAAAGGTCCGCCGTGGTGGTGTTGGAGTATTTGTGCTTGGCCATATATGCCTGGATACCCTTGCGGAAGGCATCCTCTCCCAGGTACGCTTCCAGCATATGCAGGAAGGCCTGGCCCTTGCCGTAGGTGATCGCGTCGAACACGCTGTTGGCCTGTTCTTCGTTGTCAACCTTGGTCTGGATCGGGTGGGTGGTGGCGCGTGCATCCAGGTTCATCACGCTTTCGCGATCAACCATCGCTTCGAGCTGGACGCGCCACTCAGGATGGAACTGCGCCGTGGCCTTGGTGCCCATCCAGGAAGCGAAGCCTTCGTTGAGCCAGAGGTTGTCCCACCAGCCCATGGTGACCAGGTTGCCGAACCACTGGTGGGCCATTTCGTGCGCCGTGACGGCGAACACGGTCTGCTTGGTGCTGTCGGGGTTCTTCTTCGCGTCGTACAACAGGGCCGCTTCGTTGTAGACGATGCCACCCCAGTTTTCCATCGCACCGTTCATGCCTGGAATCGCAATCTGGTCCAGCTTGGCCAGCGGGTATGGCTGGCCGAAGTAGTTGTTGTAGTAGCGCAGGAGGTCTTTGGAGGCGTCCAGCGCAAACTGCGTCGAGCCTTCCTTGCCGACGGTGGAGACAACGCCGATTTCGACGCCATCCTGCGTGGCGACGTTGCGTGCCATCTCGCCGGCGACCAGGACGAACAGGTAGCTCGGCATCTTCGGCGTGACGCCGAAGGAAACGCGCTGCAGCCCGTTGGCCAGGATCTCCTGCTTTTCCGCCGGTGTGTTGGAGAAGGCCTTGAAGCTGGCCGGCACGTCCACGGTCAGCTTGAATTTGGCGCGGAAGGAAGGTTCGTCCCAGGTCGGCAGGAGGCGCCGCGCGTCGGTCGGTTCCATGGTGGTAGCGAGCAGGGATTTGTCATCCGCACCATTCTTGTATTTCAGGTAGAACAGGCCGCGCGGTTCGCGATTGACCACGCCGCGGAACTTGAGCGCGAGCGTGTATTTGCCCGGCGCCAGCGGCTTGCCCAGTTTGAAGCTGAGGGTCTGCGCCTGCTTGTCGAGCATCGGCTCAAGCTTCGTTTCGGCCAGCCCCTTGCCGCTCAGGGTCGCGGCGTCGATTTCCATGTTCAGGGCGTTGAGCATGATGGTCGAGGTGGCCTTCTTGACTTCGATCTCCACGGTTTCCGAGCCGCTGAAGGTATTGTTCGCCACGTCCGGCACCAGGTGCGCCGTATATTGAAGCGGCACCACGTCCTTGGGCAGCTTGCCCGGCGTGGCATCAAAGGAAAACGGCGCTTCGGCGTGGGCGCCAACGGCGGCCAGCGACAAGGCAAGTGCAGTCAGGGCTAGTCTCATGGATTCTCTCTTCTGAAGTGGCTCGGATTGGCCAGATCGAATTCTATGAGCGCGGCAATGCACTCGTGCGCTGGTTGCGACGAACGGCAAGATTGCAGTTATGAGATGCAAAAATAGCCACGCCAACGGTTTGAATTTTCAGCGCCGCGGCGTTTCGTGTATGCTGCGGGCATGAATCAAGACACCGATATCCAGCTCAGCGGGCCATTCAAGGCGCTGGACGGCAGCGGCCGTACCGTCGACATCAAATCCATCCGAATCTTCGACGAAGGTTACGGCGTAATCGACCTTTATGTCGATCTGTCCACCCCGGCGACCGATGGATTGCACAAGGACCAGAAGCTGATCGCCGCGATCAGCGCACACCTGCGCGCACTGGGCTACAACGGTCCCGACCTGACGCCGGGCGATCCGGTCATCCAGGAAAAACGGCTTGTCGTCCTTGATACGCCTGACGAGTTCCTTCCCTTTGCCGTGCGCAAGGGCTTCAAGGACCTGACAGCAGAATTTGACGAGGAATAGAAGTACCAGCGGGCGCCATGGCGCCCGCACTTTGCCGGCCGGTCCCCGGTTCAAATATGCAGCGCATGCCCCAGGGCGCGCAGTGCCGCCTCCTGGATGGCCTCTCCCAGGGTTGGGTGCGCGTGGATCGTACCCCCCACATCCTCCAGCGTCGCGCCCATTTCGATGGACTGGGCAAACGCGGCGGACAGTTCCGACACCGCTTTACCCACCGCCTGCCAGCCGACGATCAGGTGATTGTCGCGCCGCGCCACCACCCGCACGAAGCCGTCCTTCGATTCAAGCGACATGGCACGCCCATTGGCTGCGAACGGGAACATGGCGTCGATGCAATCGATGCCTTGCGCGCGCGCTGCCTGGGGAGTGGCGCCGACCACCACCACTTCCGGATCGGTAAAGCACACTGCCGCAATGGCTGCCGGGCTGAAATGCCGGCGCTTGCCGCTGATGATCTCCGCCACCATCTCGCCTTGCGCCATGGCGCGGTGCGCCAGCATCGGCTCCCCGGTCACGTCGCCGATCGCCCACACGTCGCGCATCGAGGTGCGGCACTGGTCATCGACCTTGATGAAGTGGCCATCCATGTCGATGCGCAGTTTCTCCAGGCCGAAGCCGCGCGTGCTGGGGCGCCGCCCGACCGCGACCAGCACCTGGTCCGCGTTCAATGACGATTCCTCGCCGGCTGCATTGCGGATGCGCACCGCGCCGCCCCCCTCGTCCAGGCCGAGCACCGAGCAGCCAAGATGGGTTTCGATGTCCAGGCCCTTGAGTGCAATGGCCACTGGACGGGTCAGGTCCGCGTCGTAGGCTGGCAGGATACGCTCCTGCGCTTCCACCACATGGACCTGCGCCCCCAGCTTTGCATACGCAATGCCCAGTTCAAGCCCGATGTAACCCGCGCCCACCACGACCAGCTTGCCCGGCACGGTCTTGGGTGACAACGCTTCCGTTGCGCTGATCACTGGCCCGCCGAACGGCATGAAGGGCAGTTCGGTAGCGTGCGAGCCGGTGGCCAGCAGCAGGTGCTCGCAGCCGATGCGCTGGGGACTCTCACCGTCGCGTATCACTTCGACGGTCTTGCCATCGACGATATTGGCCCATCCTTTGACGACGCGCACGCCGCTCCTCTTCAGCAGCGCCGCCACGCCGCCGGTCAGGCGCGCGACGATGCCATCTTTCCAGAGCACGGTCTGGCCGATGTCGATGCGCGGCGCCTGCACCGAAATGCCAAGCGCTGAACCGCTCGCGAAATGGCTGGCCTTTTCAAACTCTTCCGCCGCATGGATCAGCGCCTTCGACGGAATGCAACCGACATTCAGGCAGGTGCCGCCCAGTTCGCCGGCTTCCACCAGGGTCGTAGGTATGCCGAGCTGGCCGGCGCGGATGGCCGCGATGTAGCCGCCAGGACCTCCGCCGACCACCAGCAGCGTAGTTGTGTGTTGGTTCATCGATTACTCCACAAAGAGCATCGCTGGACATTCCAGCAAGGCGCGGATGGCTTGTACGAACTGCGCGGCGTGCATGCCGTCGACCACGCGGTGGTCGAACGAGGACGACAGGTTCATCATCTTGCGAACCACCAGTCCCCCTTGGCGCACCATGGGCCGCTCAACGATCTTGTTGACGCCGATGATGGCCACTTCCGGATGGTTAATCACGGGCGTGGTAACGATGCCGCCCAGGGCGCCCAGGCTGGAGATCGTGATCGTCGAACCGGACAGTTCGTCACGCGTGGCCTTGCCGGTACGCGCGGCATCGGCAAGGCGGCCTATCTCGGAAGCGCAGGACCACAGGTCGCGAGCCTCGGCGTGCCGCATGACGGACACCATCAGGCCGGCGTCGGTCTGGGTGGCGACACCCAGGTGCACAGCACCGTATTGCGTGACGACGCCGGCATCGTCGTCGAAGCGTGCGTTCATTTGCGGGAACTGGCGCAGGGCAACCACCAGGGCGCGTGCCAGCAGCGGCAGGACGGTCAGCTTACCGCGCTCCCTGCCCCATTCCTCGTTCAGCCGGGCGCGCAGGTTTTCCAGCTCCGTGACGTCGATTTCTTCAACGTAGGAGAAGTGCGGGATGCGGCGCTTCGACTCCTGCATTTTCTGCGCGATCTTGCGGCGCAGGCCGATCAGGGGAATGGCCTGCTCCCCGTGGTTCTCCCGGTAGCCGCTGGCAGCGGCGGGCGATGCACCTTGCTGGCCACGGGCGACGTAGGCCTCAAGGTCGGAAAGCAGGATGCGGCCGGCCGGCCCGCTGCCATGCACGAACTGCAGCTCGACGCCCATATCCCATGCGCGCTTGCGTATGGCCGGCGAAGCGAGCGGCCTTTCACCAGGGCCGCGTGCCACGCGGGCCGGGCCGGCCACCGGCGCGGCTGGAGGCGCCGCAGGCGACACCGCGGCAGGCGCCGGCACAGGCTTTGCGGCAGGCGAAGCTGGCTGGGCCACCAGAGGCGCTGCCGGTACCGGAGCCGCGGCTACAGGCTGCGCCGGCGCGGCGGGCTTGGCTGCCTGCGCTTTCAGGTTGCCCTCGCCTTCCACTTCAATGTGGATCAGGTCCGCGCCTACGGCCATCACCTGGCCCGCAGCACCGCCAAGCATGGCCACGGTGCCGTGAACCGGCGAAGGAATTTCGATCGTGGCCTTGTCGGTCATGACGTCGGCCAGGATCATGTCCTCGGTTACGGCATCGCCCACCTTGACATGCCACATGACCAGTTCAACTTCTGCAATGCCCTCGCCAATGTCAGGCATCTTGATGACATGAATACCCATCTTTATGCCTCCACCGCACGTTTGAACGCAGCGCCGACGCGCGCCGGCCCCGGGAAATACGCCCATTCCTGCGCGTGCGGGTACGGGGTGTCCCAGCCCGTCACGCGCTCAATCGGCGCTTCCAGATGGTAGAAGCAATGTTCCTGCACCAGTGACACCAGTTCGGCGCCGAAGCCGCAGGTGCGGGTGGCCTCGTGCACCACCACGCAGCGCCCAGTCTTCTTGACCGACTCGACGATGGTCTCCAGGTCCAGCGGCCACAGGCTGCGCAAGTCGATGATCTCGGCGTCGATGCCGGTTTCGCGCGCAGCCGCCTCGCAAACCCACACCATGGTGCCGTAAGCGAGCACGGTGAGCTGCTTGCCGGGCCGGAAAACGGCGGCCTTGTCGAGCGGCACGGTGTAATAGCCTTCCGGCACCTCGCCCAACGGATTCTGCGACCACGGCACAACCGGCTTGTCGTGGTGCCCGTCGAACGGTCCGTTGTACAGGCGCTTCGGCTCCAGGAAAATCACCGGATCGTCATTCTCGATCGAGGAAATCAGCAAGCCCTTGGCGTCGTATGGATTCGACGGCATCACGGTACGCAAGCCGCAAACGTGGGCAAAGACTGCCTCCGGGCTCTGGCTGTGGGTCTGGCCGCCATAAATGCCGCCGCCGCATGGCGTGCGGATCGTGATGGGCGCGGTGAAGTCGCCCGCCGAACGGTAGCGCAGGCGCGCCGCCTCGGACACGATCTGGTCGTAGGCCGGATAGATGTAGTCGGCAAACTGGATCTCGATGCACGGCCTCAAGCCGTATGCGCCCATGCCAATGGCCACGCCAACGATGCCGCCCTCCGAAATCGGCGTATCGAACACGCGCGATTTGCCGTATTTCTTTTGCAGGCCTTCGGTACAGCGGAACACGCCGCCAAAATAGCCCACGTCCTGGCCGAAGACCACGACGTTTTCATCCCTCTCCATCATCACATCCATCGCCGAACGCAGCGCCTGGATCATGGTCATGGAAGTTTTCACTGTATTTTCCGCCATCTCAGATCCCCAGTTGCTGACGTTGCACGCGCAGGTGTTCCGGCATGTCCTTGTAGATGCCGTCGAACATTTCCGCGGGGCTGAAGGTATGGCCGCTGGCCATGGTGCCGTACTGCTCGGCCTCCTTTTGCGCCGCCAGCACTTCGGCTTCCAGCCGCTTCTGTGTTTCGTCATGTTCCTGTTCGGACCATGCGCCGGCCTTGATCAGATACTGTTTGAGGCGCGCGATAGGATCTCCCAGCGGGAAATGCGACCAATCGTCGCCGGGACGGTACTTTGACGGATCGTCCGAGGTCGAGTGCGGGCCCGCACGGTACGTCACCCATTCGATAAGGCACGGCCCGAGGTTGCGGCGCGCCCGCTCGGCGGCCCAGCAAGACGCTGCATACACTGCCAGGAAGTCATTGCCGTCGACGCGCAGCGATGCGATGCCGCAGCCGACGCCGCGTGCGGCGAAGGTAGTGTCCTCGCCACCGGCAATGGCCTGGAAGGTCGAGATGGCCCACTGGTTATTGACCACATTGAGAATCACCGGCGCGCGATAGACATGGGCGAAAGTCAGGGCAGTGTCGAAATCCGCTTCCGCCGTGGCTCCATCGCCGATCCATGCCGAAGCAATCTTGGTGTCGCCCTTGATGGCCGACGCCATGCCCCACCCTACAGCCTGGATATACTGGGTTGCCAGGTTGCCGGAGATGGAGAAAAAGCCCGCCTTCTTGACCGAGTACATGACGGGCAGCTGCCGTCCCTTGAGAGGGTCGCGTTCGTTCGACATCAGCTGGCAGATCATGTCCACCATCGGATAGTCGCGCACGACCAGGATGCTTTGCTGGCGATAGGTCGGGAAGCACATATCGTCCACATTCAGCGCCAATGCCTGCGCGGTACCGATCGCCTCCTCGCCCAGGCTCTGCATGTAAAACGACATCTTCTTCTGGCGCTGCGCCATCAGCATGCGACTGTCGAAGATGCGGGTCTTCATCATGGCGCGCAAGCCCTTGCGCACGACTTCGATATCGATCTGTGGCACCCAGGGCCCGACAGCATTGCCGTCAGCGTCGATCACGCTGATCAGCGAGTACGCGAGATCGCGCGTATCCATCGGGGCCACGTCGACCTCCGGACGCCGGACGGCACCGGCCGGCGACAGCCGCAAATAGGAAAAATCGGTTGCACAACCTGGACGTCCCGTTGGTTCGGGCACGTGCAGGCGAAGTGGTTCGCCCTTGCTCATTCAAGATTCCTTCATGTGCGATGGTGACGCACTTGGGGTGGTCAATCCCGGCGGGACTGCAGCGGGTAGCGGCGGCCTGCCTGGACTGTGGAACCGCCCGCCGCGGTTCGCAAAGCGGGCACGAAAAAACATTTCCTCGAAAGCAATGGAAGGGTAGCATGCTTTGCCGCCGTCATGCACGCTGCAGAGCAATGGAAAATATTCACAATTAAAGTTTCGCCAACAGGCTGCCGTTAAGCGGGTATGAGCTCACTATCCCAACTCTCGAACTGGCAGCCTGCCACGCGCTACGCCGCCCCCGCGACCGCGCGAAATATCAGTCCAGTCGTCGCCAGGCTTGACGCGGCCACGGCCTCACAGCCTTCAGCCATCGTCACCCTGAGCCCGGAAGCCCTTGCCGCTGCCGCCGCCTCTGTGTCGACCAGCCAGCGCTATCAGGATCTTGGTGCGGAGATGCTCAAGCAACTCGGCTCCGGCTCTGTCATCCCGCCGGAACATGCCAAGTTGCCCGACTCAGTCGATAACAGGTTCACCCTGAGCATCGCCACGCAAAGCGGCGCACTGGTCGACCTTACGCTGGCCGATGTGGACGGCGAGATGATCTATCAGTTCAGTTCAAGCGCGGAACTGAATGACGATGAACGCAAAGCCATGTCCGAACTTGCCAAGAGCTTCCAGACCGCAATCGACGGCATGACCGGATCGAATCCCGCGGTTCGGATTGGAGGCCTGACACAGTTCGACAACAAGTTTGTGCAATCCATCGATTTCCATGCCGAGGTGGCGGCTCCCGATTCCACTACACAAACGCTGGATTTCCACATTGACGAAGCGATGCGCAAAGTGAGCGTTGGCGGACCTGACGGTAAGGCGGAAGTCAAGGTGGATACAAGTAGCCTGGAGCACCTGGGCACCAAGGCGCAGCAGTCCAAGGCGATCAGCAATTACCTGGCCCAGTTCGACCAGGCCGTCTCACGCGGCCACGGCGATAAGAAGTTGATGTCCATGTTTAAGGACGCCTTCTCCGACCTGAATCGAACTGCGGTCGCCGAAAGCCGCGAGGACTTCCTCGCCAAACCATCGAAGTGGCAACTGAACTCCGGCGACCGTTCCGCCCTGACCGGGCTTTCCGATTTCAGTGCTTCGGTCAGCCAGACACCAAAATCGAGCAACCCGCGCAAGGATTGGGAGAAAGATACGTTCTCCTACGACGTTTCGCAGGCAACCAAAATAGATGGCACGAGCCACGAGAACCGCAAAATTGCCCAGAGCCAGCAATCGCAGTTGAGCGCCAAGTTCCATACAGGGATCGGCAAGTCCGGCCCACCGTTCTTCGATGGGACTCTCGAGACCCAAAACTATGATTACCATCAGATAGACGACAGCGCGCGCAGCGACGTCTCCCTGAATTACCGGCTGGGCAAGCTCAAGAACGCAAGCTTGCAGCAGGTGGCCAGCCAGTCGGAGCAGCTTCAGACTTTCATACTGGGCAAGCTGAAGTCGGACAAGACCATCCCGAGCCAGCAGTCGCTCGTGCGCGACCTCCTCCCCGCCCTCACCTCATATGAAAGTATCAAAGGTGACGACGCGCTGAACGACAACATTCTCCTGCTTGGTGTTCCCGGCGAACTCGTGGCGCGCAACCAGCGATTCTAATGATCGTGGGGCTTGCCGCCCTTCACCGGCACGGTGACATCGACCGTTTCCGCGGTGAGAATCTTGTGGTCGGGATTGGCCAGTTCCATCAGGATCTTGTGCGGGCCTGGGGGCAATCCAACAATGATGACCGGATCCAGGCTGGTATGCGCCCAAGTACCAGCCCGGCCATCGACTGTCACGTGGACATGCCCAATGCGCGGCGAGACCTCGGCTGCCTTGGCACCAAACACAGGCATGATGCGCAAATTCTCTGTCCTGAACTGGATGATTACTACTCCACGAGCCAGCGCATCCGGTTGCGGAGGATAGGCGATGAGCTTGGCCTCTGGTTCCGTCGCCAACGGCAGGACAGCAGGCGGACGGTCGGTCTGCGCCGAGCTAATGGCATGTAACGCCGTGCCCGACACAATGGCCAGGACAAATCGCACCATGGTTCGCATGATGGCTTCCTTTCCGCAGGATGGCGAGGAACGACCGCACTATTCCAAGTGTGGTCGTCAGCCATCCGTTGTCAAGGACCAATGCTGACAAGTCGGCTTTTATCGCCCCCCATCAAGGGGCTGTCAGCTTGCTGGATTGCGTGCCGTGACGATCCAGGCCGCGCCGTTGCTCATCACGGAGCGCTCGCCGGGGAGCAGCGCGAAGGTTGCACGAACCGCGGCCGAGGCGCGCGCGCGGACGTCGGGGGGCTGGTCAGCGAGCGCACGCGACACCGGGCCAACCTCGAGTGCCATTTTCACCGCATCGGCGATCGCAGCGTCCCGCGTCGCACCCTCTCCCACGGGCACGGAAGCATCGAAGGGCGTGATCGCGATATCGGCGAAGCCAGCCTCCGTCAGGATACGCCTCACGCGCCCCTGGTCGCTGAATGAAAATGGGCCCGGTGCTTCAGGATCGGGCGGCGCGGAAGGCGGGACGATGCCCTTGATCGCACCCATCGGCACGCGCACCCAATCGTTCTCGGCCGCGCCGCGCCAGCAGACGAAAGCGACTCTTCCGCCCGGCCGGAGCGCACGCCGCATATGGGCGAACGCCTTTGTCGGATCCTCAAAGAACATCACTCCGAAGCGCGAGAACAGGACGTCGAACGTGCCCTCGGGCAGCCCGGCATTGCTGGCATCGGCCACCTGGAACAGGACCGGCGTCTCCTGCGGCGCAAGCGCCCGTGCTCGACCGATCAGCGCTTCGGAGATGTCCACGCCCAGCACTTGGCCTGCCGCGCCAACGCGGGCGGACAAAGCCAGGCTTGACGCCCCCGCGCCGCAACCGACGTCGAGCACCCGCTCGCCCGTCGCGGGCGCGGCAGCCTCTATCGCGGCCTGGCCGAACACCGCCACCATGGCGTCGAGCCGCACCTGGTTGGCAACCCAACGCTCTCCGCTAGGGCCATTCCAGTCGGCGACCTGATAAGCATTTTGCGCTGCCATGCCATCACCTCCCTCTGCGCTCAAGCCAGCATCGATTGCTGGGCGAAGATGCCCGCCATCGCGCCCTGCGATGAGGCTTGGGTGACTGAGGGCAGGAACGGCGTGGCGAGGTCGCCGGCGGCATAAATGCCGGGCACACTCGTTTCGCGACGCTCGTCGACCTTGAGGACGATGCCGGTTGGCGTATCCACAGTGGCGAGGCCCAATGACTCATGCAGGCCTGCAGACGGTTTGTTGCGGGGTTGCGCGAACAGGACGTCGACCGCGATATTGCGGCCAGAATCGAGATTGACGGTGGAGATATGCCCCTCTTGATGGGCGATTCCGGCGATCCGGCCATCAGCGACAGCTATCTGCCGGCGCGCCAAATCGGCCTGGATCTCGGACGGAATCTCATGGCCGTCGGCGAAAACAGTCAGCTTGTCCGTCCAATGCTGGAACAGCTTGACTGACTGGTACGATTGGGGTCCAGTCCAGTGCACGCCCCAATGCCGGCCGGCGACTTCAAAGCCATCGCAATAGGGACATGGCACGATGGAGGTGCCCCAGCATTCGGTAAAGCCCGGCACATTTGGCATCTGGTCAGCGACGCCATAGCTCAGGATCAAGCGGCGCGCGCCAAGGCTTTCACCATTGCCAGTGAGGACCGAGAAATCGTCGATGGCGCCGGAAACGCTTTCGGCGCGGGCATTGACCAGGCTGATCGCGGGATAGCGTGCCAGCTGCTGCCGCGCCTCGGCCAGGATTTCCAGCGGCGGCTTATGATCGTGGCCAAGCAGGCCGTGCGAGTGGCCGGCGAAGCGATTGCGCGGCAGGCCGGTATCGAGAACGGTGACCTTGCGGCGGGCACGGCCGAGCTGCAGTGCGGCAGCGAGGCCAGCAAAGCTGCCGCCGATGATGATGACGTCATTCATGGAAAGGGACTCCGGGAAACATGATTTGGGCACCAGGTTCAACCCTGGCCGTTAGCTTGCATATTTCAAATACTACGTGGTATCGTAATACCCTATTTTGAATACTGTCAAGTACTATAATTGTGATGAGCGAAAACAACCAGAGCCGGCGCGGCCGCCCCGTCAACGAAGCGCTTGGCCAAACGATCGTCGACGCAGCATTCGAACTCTTTCTGGAATTGGGTTTTCAAGCAACGACAATGGACAAGGTCGCCCAGCGGGCGAAGATCTCCAAGCTAAGCATCTATCGGCATTTTGAGAACAAGGAGGCGCTGTTCAGCGCAGCCATGTCGGCCCGTTGCCAGCAATTCGCACCACAGTCGTTAGTTGAAGGCGTCGACGGTTCGGCCGAAGATCAGCTCATGGCGACAGGATTATCCCTGCTTCGCACGCTGATGAACCCGGAGGTCCGCGGTGTCGAGGCAATGGTTATGGCCGACAAAACGAATCAACACTCGTTGGGCAGGCTCCACTTCGAAGCCGGTCCCGCTCATGTCATCGCGCTAATCGAGGCCCTGTTGCGTCAGTTGCGCGCGAACGGGGTTCTGAACGTGCCCAATCCTCTCCAGTCCGCACGCTTGTTTGCGGCACTTCTCAAAGGATCCGATCTCCTGCTGATCGCACGCTTCGATGAGCCGAGAGCAGAGGCTGAAATCGAATCCTATTGCCGCTCGGCCGTCGCCATGTTCATCGCCGCGCACGCTTACAGCCGAGACACGCACGGATAGCGATCTTCAACGCTGAGAGTGCCGTCGAAACTCGCCTGGACCGACGCCATGGTGCCGCGAAAACGCACGGCTGAATGCGGCTTCCGACTGGTAGCCGACGGCTTCCGCCACCCCGGCAAGCGCGCCGCGCCTTTCCCCCAAAAGTCGCGCGGCCGCTTGCATACGGATCTGCGTAAGCATTGCAGCTGGCGGCATACCCGCTGCCCTCGTGAAAATGCGGGCAAATGTGGCGCGCGACATAAAGCATTTCAGGGCCAGGCTCTCGAGAGTCCAGGGCTCCCCAGGCTGATGAACCATCGCTGCCAGTGCTGGCTGCAGACGCTTCTCTGCAAGCACGCCAAGTATGCCCGGCGGCGGAAGCGCGCTCTCGGTCCACGCTCGTAGCAGCAACGCGAACAACGCTGAAGACAACTGGTTCAAAATGGCGGCCGCACCAGGTCGTTCGTGCTCGGCTTCCGACTGAAGCAAATCGACCAACGCGCGCAAATTCCCCTGTCCACCAGTTTGTACGACGATGAAGGACGGCAAACTTCTAAGGAACGGGAGCCCATCGGCTCCGAAACGAAACTCACCACATAACACGTCGGCATGCTCGCCATTTCCCGTGTTGGTAACCAGCCTTAGTGGATGGGAACCAGGCTGCGATTGCCCCTCGGAAGCACGCGTAAGCTCCCCAGAATAGATTAAATGCGGGTCGCCGTGCAGGATGACAACTATGTCGCCCTCTTTCAGTGGAATTTCCCTGCTGCTGGCGACATTCAGCAGCGCCTCGCCCCGTGTCAGGAGGTGATAAGGCACCACGCCTTCAGCAACTGAAGGATGGTCAATCACCCAAGGTGCGGCGAAATGGCAGCGCACATCCAGGGCAGTGTGGGGGTAATGGAAAGACAATATTTTGCTAAGCGTATCCATGAGACGAATGGGCATGCTATTGCGAATACTAGTCATTCAAAGTCGCATCAGCACATTCTACAATTTCCTCATCAAAACTCACTTTGGAAGGAAATTATCATGTCCCGCCTTTTCAACCAAGCAATCGACCAAGCCACAGGCGAAGCTGCCCAACTGTTTTCAGGCATCAAAAAAGCCGTTGGAATGGTGCCTAATGCTTACGCTGCAATCGGTAATAACAGCCCGCTCGCTCTGCAGGCGGTGCTGACCCTGGAAAGCTCGTTGAATAAAGCCAGCATCAATCATCAAGAGCGGGAAGTGGTGAAACTCGCTGTCAGCGAAGATGCCTTGTGCGATTACTGCCTGGCGGCTCATACACTTTTCGGCACGAAAGCGGGTCTTAGCCTTGACCAGACGGTTGCGGCCCGGCATAACCAAGCTACTGGTGACCACAAACTGGATGCGCTGGCGGCGTTCGTTCACCTGCTTGCAACCACCAATGGCACCGTGCCAAGGGAGTACGTGGAGGCCGTGAAGGCAGCAGGATATACCGATCAACAGATCGTGGACGTGTTACTGACCATGGCGAGCATCAACTTCACCAACCTGTTTAACCGGGTCAACGATACTGAACTCGACTTTCCTGCTGCACCCTGACTAAAACCCGGGCAATGATGGCGTCGAAGGCTTGGCGACAAGTGCCGAGCCCTCGCGCCAGCGCCCGCTATCAGGCCACAACAGTTTAACGGCGAAGAACGTTACGCTCCGCCTACCACCGAGGCGGAAAGCAACAGCTCGTCGACTAGCGCAAGGCTTGTAGTACCCGGCATCAGGTAAGGATCAAATGCGGCCGAAGCGCTGTAGCGTAAAAGCGTTGCCGGATTAAGTTTTTCAAGGTCCACCTGCCCCATCACCCACCCCGAGTATCGTCGCTCACCGACTTCGGAATAATGAAGGAGGGTGACATCGGAGTGACGGGGGTCCGTGATGAGTCTGGCGTACAGCGCATTGACTTGCGGACGCCCGCCTTCCAGAAGCTGAATAAAGAAGCGCTCGGTAAAGCAGAGCACGCCCGTAATGCCGGCCCGGGGATTGTTGCGACAGGACTGTTGAAGGATCTCGGCAATTGTCTCGCGATCGGTATGCGAGACTGCACTACTGCAGTAAAGGAGCTGTACCAGCATTGCCGTCTCCTCAACGTTTGATCAGGGAAAAGAACTCGGCACGAAGTGCCGCTTCCTTCAGGAAGACTCCGCGCATGACGCTATTCGTCATGAGGGAGTCATCATCTTTAACGCCACGCCAATGCATGCAGAAATGATCAGCTTCCATCACCACTGCCAATCCATCCGGCTTTAACTTTTCTTGCAGGACTTCGGCTAGCTGAACCACTGCCTCTTCCTGAATCTGGGGGCGGCTCATTATCCAGCTGGCGAGGCGTGCATACTTCGACAAGCCGATGAGATTCGAATGCTGGTTGGGCATGACGCCGACCCATACCCTGCCTATTATTGGACAAAGATGATGCGAGCAAGCGCTGCGAATCTTGATCGGCCCAATGATCATCAGTTCGTTCAGTCGTACGGCGTTCGGGAACTCTGTGGTAGAAGGCGCCGCGGCATAGCGCCCGCCGAAGACTTCTTGCAGATACATCTTGGCTACCCGCCTTGCGGTCTCGCGGGTATTGTGATCGTTGCTAGTGTCGATCACGAGGCTTTCCAGCACGAATTGCATGCGCTCGCCGACCTCTTCCAGCAATTCATCCAGCTCGCCAGGGTGGATGAAGGCCGCGATATTGTCATTGGCGTGGAAACGCGCATTTGCATCCTGAAGCCTCTGGCGAATTCTGGCAGATACTGACATGGTGTTCGCTCGTCATCCAATTGGCTCGGGTGGTGGAAGCTGCCTACGCTTGCGCGTTTATCAGCTGGCCTAGTTCAATAGGCCTGTGTTGAGCTTCCACATGCTATGGCACAAAAAGGCAGCAAAGCTCACCCATGCCAGGTACGGCAAAAGGAGAACCGCCGCGACCAGGTCGCGTTTGCCAAATACGTAAATCGTTGCAGCGATGAGCAGCCACAGAGCCACAATACAGAGGAAGGCCAGCTGACCCTGATACCACGCAAAGAACAACCAGCTCCAGAGACTATTGAGCGTAAGCTGAGCGAAATACAACCCCACGCCTCTGTCGTGCGCCCCTGAGCTTTTGCCCCAATAGCGCCACGCGGCAATTGCCATCAAAAGATAGAGGGCACTCCAGACCGGGCCGAACAACCACCCCGGCGGCGCCCAAGCTGGTTGCTGTAGCTGTGCGTACAGGCGAGCGGCGTCAGAAGATCCCAACGCCCCTACCGCAGCGAACAGGAAGGTCAAGCCAATCCAGGCAAATAAAGCCTTAACGGTAACCATCAAAAGCCACCCTCAGCATGTGACGAACAATCTCGTCGTCGTTCATCTTGCTGAACTTCTGCAAGTATTCCACGGACGGATCGCAAGTCCGGGCGTAGTAGCTAAACAGAATTACGTCGGTTGGCAACGCCGAGTTCAGGAGGCCCTCCTTTTGCGCCTGCTTGACCAACGCCTCCAATTGCCGGTTCAGTTTCAGCACCCGAGTCATGTATTTGAAGTTGCGCATCAACATATCCCGCACATGGGGACTGGTCGACGGCAGGAACGGCAAGCCCCCGCCCAGGCGTACGCGCAAGGCCCACTCCAGAAGCGCCATCAGCTTTTCCCGCGCATCGAGGGCGGGATCAAGGCCGGCAATTTGCTCAATTGCGCCTTCAAGCAGCCGAACCATCGCCTCGCCGACAAGCTCTTCTTTCGACTTGAAATGCTTGTACAGGCTGGGTTTGGAGATCCCCACTGCGCCGGCAACATCATCCATCGTCATCAAGTCGTAGCCCTTGCTGCCCAGAACGCTGGTCGTGGCGTCCAGGATCGCGTTCTCGCGCAGCTTGAAGGCTTGGTCTTTGAAGCTGAATTTCGACAGGATACTCATGAGTAAATAAACGCTACCAATCAGTAGCTTTTGTGATTTGTTGGTAGTAATATTAGCACACCGGTAGCGTCCGGGTTATCAACCACCGCACAAAATGAAACCAATACGCCAACGCATTGCTGTTATCGGCGCCGGAATTTCGGGCCTGGCCACCGCCTACTTCCTGAGCCGGCGCCACGACGTCGTACTGTACGAGGCCGGCAGCTACCTCGGTGGGCATACCAATACAGTGGACGTCACGCTCGACGGCAAGACGTGTGCCGTCGATACGGGGTTCCTGGTCTACAACGAGCGCACCTATCCCAATTTCATCGCGTTGCTGCACGAGCTGGCTGTGCCAAATATCGCCAGCGACATGTCTTTCGCGGTCTCCATGGATCACGGCCGGCTGGAATGGGCTGGCACCAGCCTGGACACGCTGTTCGCCCAGCGCTTGCGCATGCTGTCTCCTTCGTTCCTGCGCATGGTCCTCAACATCTTGCATTTCAATCGTCATTCGCAGCGCTTTCTTGGCCAGGTACACGGCAATGCGGTAACCCTTGGGCAGTTGCTGGCTGAGAACAGTTATGGCGAACTGTTCCGCGACGCTTACCTGCTGCCGATGGCGGCATCGATCTGGTCCAGTACTCCTGCCGACATCCTGAAATTCCCGGCAGCCACATTCCTGCGCTTCTGCCTCAATCACGCGCTGCTTCAAATCAATGACCGGCCCCAGTGGAGGACGGTGCAAGGCGGTGGACGCGAATATGTGAAGCGCCTGGCGGCGACGCTATCAGACTATCGGCTGAACACACCGGTTCAGGCAGTTGCGCGCCGCGGCGAACAGCTGACAGTGTCTACTCCAGACAGCGAAGACAGTTTTGATGGAGTGGTACTAGCCACCCACGCCCCCACTTCGCTTTCCCTGTTAAAGGATGCAGATCCTCTCGAACGCGAAGTCCTCGGCGGCGTACGCTATCAGGCCAACACGGCCTGGCTGCACACCGACGACAGCCTGATGCCACGCCAGCGCAAACTGTGGTCCGCCTGGAACTACCTGTCCGGGGCGAAAAGTGAAGGCCATCGTCCGGTTTGCGTGAGCTATTGGCTGAACCTGCTGCAAAGCCTGCCATTCGACACCCCGGTAGTGGTGACGCTCAATCCGCACCGATTGCCGGCTGAAGACAAAGTCCTGGCGAAATTTGCATATGAACACCCGATCATGGACCAGGCGACAATCGATGCCCAGCATCGCCTGCCGCAGATCCAGGGCCGCGGCGGCGTATGGCACGCCGGGGCATGGACTGGTTATGGCTTCCACGAAGACGGACTCAAATCCGCGTTGCGAGTGGCGCAGGCCTTTGGTGCCGCTCCCGCCTGGGCTGTGCTGCCATGATTGCCCAGCTCATTCGAGGACAGGTCGTGCACGAACGCTTGCGTCCAACGCGACACAGGTTCGTCTACCCGGTTTTCTTCGTCCGCCTGAACCTGGCCCGGCTCGCTGACGCCAATTCGAGATGGTTCGGCATCAACCGCAGGCGGCTGGTGTCGGTCCGGACCAGCGATTATGGCCCGAAAGACAGTTCGGACCTGCAACAATGGCTGCGCGCCCTGCTCCGAAAGCACGGGATCGAAGCCGGCGGCGAAGTCTGGCTGCAGACCTTTCCCCGCATTTTCGGCTACGTGTTCAATCCGGTCAGCTTTTTCCATTGCCACGACAGCGAGGGGGAATTGCGGGCAGTGCTGGTGGAGGTCAACAACACCTTCGGCGGCAGTCAGTCCTATCTTCTTCGAATCGCGCCTGGTACGGGACTGGCGGCATGCGCGAAAGAGTTCCACGTTTCCCCATTTTGCAGGATCGAGGGTGAGTACCGCTTCCGCTTCCAGGTCGAATCAGATGTCCAGCAAACCCGCGTTGACTACTTTGATCCCGACGGATTGGTGTTGAGGACGGCCGTCGGCGGGAAAGCGGCTCCTTTGAACGACCTGCAGCTCTTTGGTGCTCTGGCTCGCCTGCCCTCGCAGTGCATCGGCATCATCTTCCGCATACATTGGCAGGCCTTGCGGCTTTGGCTGAAGGGCGTTCCATTTCACGGCAAAACACCACCAAAATCCAACCGGACCTTCGACGGGGACCTCCTGTGATAAACCATGCATTAACAATCCGCCACCTGGCCGCGCCAACTGGCGCCAAATTATTCCTGTCGCTGCTAAGCCGGATTCGCACGGGCCACTTGACGCTCGTGACGCCGGACGAAACGCACATGGTATTTGGCGACGCCCACATGCCCTTCGGCGCCACGCTGAAAATTAATGATTGGCGCGCCTGCAGCCGCATCGTCCGTTCAGGCGATATCGGCTTCGCAGAAGCGTACGCAGCGGGATGGATTGATGCACCCGACCTGACCGCGCTGCTCCGGCTCGCGATTCGCAACGAGGAAGCGCTGGAGCCGGCGCTGTTTGGAGGTGCACTGGCCCGCTGCTGGTACCGGCTGCGGCACCTGTTGCGGCCCAATACGCGCGAGGGGAGCAAGAGGAATATTCATGCCCACTACGACCTGGGCAATGATTTCTATGCACTGTGGCTTGATCCTAGCTGGACTTACTCAAGCGCATTATTCGACGGCGACCACAATCTGCCGCTACAGGAAGCCCAAAGAAAGAAGTACCAGCGCATCGTTGACACCCTGGGTTTGCGCCCCGGCGACCGTGTGCTGGAAATTGGATGCGGCTGGGGGGGATTCGCCGAACATGCTGCCAGGTTGGGAATCCGGGTTCGCGGCCTGACCATCTCCAATGCAC
>Ga0209050_1000335_pt1 | contig 93521 bp, 103 predicted proteins | sample Araplavi_mTSA_r2_FD_184276 | JGI IMG/M metagenome (GOLD analysis project Ga0209050, IMG submission 184276) | Arabidopsis root microbial communities from North Carolina, USA - plate scrape MF_Cvi_mTSA_r2 (SPAdes) (version 2) | ecosystem: Host-associated > Plants > Roots > Endosphere | place...
AGATCGACCTGAGTGACTTGAGCTAACCTCGCTCAACCTGTTACCCAGGTCCTCGCACACCTGTTACCCAGGTCCCCGGTCCATACAGAGCGAAGCGACTGGGGGGGCTAACTCCTAGCTTGGGCGAGCATCGTATCGGCGTTGCTGACCTCGAACTTGCCCGGCGCCTCGATGTTCAGCGTCTTGACGACGCCGTTGTCGACCAGCATCGAGTAGCGCTGCGAGCGCACACCCATGCCGCGCGCGACCAGGTCCAGCGTCAGGCCGGTGGCCTGCGTGAACGTGCCGCTGCCGTCGGCCATCATCCGCACCTTGCCCTGCGTGTGCTGGTCGCGGCCCCAGGCGCCCATCACGAACGCGTCGTTGACCGACACGCACCAGATCTCGTCGACGCCGGCGGCCTTCAGCGCGTCGGCGTTCTTCACGTAGCCCGGCACGTGCTGGGCCGAGCAGGTCGGCGTGAACGCGCCGGGCAGCGCGAAGATCGCGATCTTCTTGCCGGCGGTTTCCTTCTCGACGTCGAAGGTGTTCGGGCCCAGGCTGCAGCCATTGCCTTCGACCTCGATGAATTCCTGCAGCGAACCTGCGGGCAGCTTGTCACCAACTTTGAGCATGTGCGTCTCCAAATGAAAAACGGTCGGACGCCAGTATCCCAGCGTTCCGACCGTCTTGTGCGGAGCCCGCAGGCTCCCTTGTCTTGCTGCCTTGCTTAGACTTCGCGGGCCTTCTCGACCAGGCGCGTGACCACCCAGGACTTGGTCTTGGAGATCGGACGGCTTTCGGCGATCTCGACCACGTCGCCCAGCTTGTACTCGCCCTTTTCGTCATGGGCGTGGTACTTGCTCGACTTCGCGACGATCTTGCCGTACAGCTCGTGCTTGGTGCGGCGCTCGACCAGCACGGTGATGGTCTTGGCGCGCTTGTCGCTGACGACCTTGCCCACCAGGGTGCGGGTGTTCTTCAGCGGCGCTTCGGTCGTGGTTTGCGTGGTGCTCATTTGGCAGCCCTCTTCTTCTCGGCCAGGATGGTCTTCGCACGCGCGATGTCGCGGCGCGTGTTGCCCAGCGTCGAATGATTGGTCAGTTGCTGAGTCGCCTTCTGCATGCGCAGGCCGAAATGGGCCTTCAGCAGGTCAGCCACTTCCTTTTCAAGGCCGGCGACGTCCTTGGTGCGGAGTTCAGATGCTTTCATGTGTTTCTCCAGTCAGGCCTCAAGAGCCGACCTGACGCGACACGAAGGTGGTGCTCAGCGGCAGCTTGGCCGAAGCCAGCTTGAACGCTTCGCGGGCCAGCTCTTCGGGCACACCGTTGAGTTCGTAGAGCACCTTGCCGGGCTGGATTTCAGCGACGTAGTACTCCGGATTGCCCTTGCCGTTGCCCATGCGGACTTCGGCGGGCTTTTGCGAGATCGGCTTGTCCGGGAAGATGCGGATGAAGATCCGGCCGCCACGCTTGATGTGACGCGAGATCGCACGACGTGCGGCCTCGATCTGGCGCGCGGTCAGGCGACCACGCTCCGTGGCCTTCAGGCCGAAATCACCGAACGACACGTTCGCACCACGGGTGGCGACGCCGGTGTTGCGGCCCTTCTGCTCTTTGCGGTATTTCCGCCGAGACGGTTGCATCATGCTTGTTCTCCTTAGGCCTTGCCCGAGCCGGTGGCGTCGGGGGCCTTGCGCACGCGCTTGGCGGCGCTGGTCGGCGTGTCGGTGGCGGGCGCACCCGTCGCCTCGGCCGGCTTGTCGCTGCCTTCAACCGGGGCACCGCCTTGACGGGGCGCACGGTCTCCACCGCGGTCGCCGCCGCGGTCGCCACGGTCACCGGCACCGCCACCCGGGCGGCCACGGCCAGCCGGGGCGCCGGGGCGCGTGTTGCGACGCGGACGGCGGTCGTCTTCAGGCACCTCGGCCTTCAGTTGCGGCACTTCGCCATTGGCGAGGCGGTCGCCACGGTAGACCCAGCACTTCACGCCGATGATGCCGTAGGTCGTCTTGGCTTCGGAGAAGCCATAGTCGATGTCGGCCTTCAGGGTGTGAAGCGGCACGCGGCCTTCGCGGTACCACTCGCAGCGGGCAATTTCGATGCCGTTCAGGCGGCCCGACGACATGATCTTGATGCCCTGGGCGCCCAGGCGCATCGCGTTCTGCATCGCGCGCTTCATCGCGCGGCGGAACATGATGCGCTTTTCGAGCTGCTGGGTGATGCTGTCGGCGATCAGCTGGGCATCGATTTCGGGCTTGCGCACTTCTTCGATGTTGACCGCGACCGGCACGCCCATGCGGCGCGTCAGCTCAGCCTTCAGCTTCTCGATGTCCTCGCCCTTCTTGCCGATCACTACGCCCGGACGTGCCGAGAAGATGGTGACACGGGCGCTCTTGGCGGGGCGCTCGATCAGGATGCGCGACACGGCGGCGCTCTTCAGGCGAGCCTTCAGGAAGTCGCGGACGCGCAGGTCTTCGGCCAGCATCGTCGCGAAATTCGCGTTCGATGCGTACCAGCGCGAAGCCCAGTTGCGGGTGACCGGCAGGCGGAAACCGGTCGGATGGATTTTCTGTCCCATGGTTTTCCTTCTGCGCTCAGTTGCCCACGGTCACGAAGATGTGACACGTCGGCTTGCTGATGCGGTTGCCGCGGCCCTTGGCCCGTGCGGAAAAGCGCTTGAGGGTGGCGGCTTGCTCGACGAAGATCGTCTTGACCTTGAGCTCGTCGATGTCGGCACCGTCGTTGTGCTCGGCGTTGGCGATCGCCGACTCCAGAGCCTTCTTGATGATGCCGGCTGCCTTCTTGGGCGTGAAGGTCAGGATGTTCAGCGCCTGGTCGACCTTCTTGCCGCGGACCATGTCGGCCACCAGCCGACCCTTGTCGGCAGAGAGGCGGACGCCGCGAACGATTGAACGGGTTTCCATCGTCGTCATCCTTACTTCTTGTTGGCCTTCTTGTCGGCCGGGTGGCCCTTGAACGTGCGGGTCAGCGCAAATTCACCGAGCTTGTGGCCGACCATCTGGTCGGTGATGTACACGGGCACGTGCTGCTTGCCGTTGTGCACCGCGATCGTCAACCCGATGAAGTCGGGAAGAATCGTCGAGCGACGCGACCAGGTCTTGATCGGCTTCTTGTCCTTGATGGCCGCGGCCTTCTCGGCCTTGGCCATCAGGTGATGGTCAACGAACGGACCTTTTTTGAGCGAACGGGTCATGGCAGCCCCTTACTTCTTGCGACGCGAGACGATGAACGTCTGCGTGCGCTTGTTGTTGCGAGTGCGGTAGCCCTTGGTCATCGTGTTCCACGGCGACACAGGCACCTGGCCCTCGCCGGTACGACCTTCACCACCACCGTGCGGGTGATCCACCGGGTTCATCGCGACACCGCGAACCGTCGGACGGATGCCCTTCCAGCGACGTGCACCGGCCTTGCCGTACTGGCGCAGGTTGTGCTCTTCGTTGGAGACTTCGCCGATCGTCGCGCGGCAGTCGATGTGGATGCGGCGCACTTCACCGGAGCGCAGGCGCAGCTGGGCGTAGGTGCCTTCGCGTGCCAGCAGCGTCACCGAGGTGCCGGCCGAGCGTGCGATCTGTGCACCCTTGCCCGGCAGCAGTTCGACGCAATGCACCGTCGAGCCCACCGGGATGTTGCGGATCGGCAGCGTGTTGCCGGCCTTGATCGGCGCTTCGGCGCCGCTCAGCACGGTGGCACCGACATCCAGGCCACGCGGGGCGATGATGTAGCGGCGCTCGCCGTCGGCGTAGCACACCAGCGCGATGTGCGCCGTGCGGTTCGGGTCGTACTCGATGCGTTCGACCTTCGCCGGAATGCCGTCCTTGTTGCGCACGAAGTCGACCACGCGGTAGTGGTGCTTGTGACCACCGCCCTTGTGGCGCATCGTGATGTGGCCGTTGTTGTTGCGACCCGCGTTCTGCATTTGCGGTTCGAGCAACGACGCTTCCGGACGGCCCTTGTGCAGGTGGGGGTGAACCACCTTCACGACGGCGCGGCGGCCGGGCGATGTCGGTTTGACTTTGATGACGGCCATTACGCGGCCTCCCCGGAGAAGTTGAGCTCCTGGCCAGCCTTCAGCGACACATACGCCTTCTTGACGTGGTCGCGGCGGCCGATGGAACGGCCAAAGCGCTTGACCTTGCCCTTTTGAACCACGGTCTGCACCGACTCGACCTCGACCTTGAACAGCAGTTCGACTGCTGCCTTGATCTCGGGCTTGGTGGCATCGCGCAGCACCTTGAACAGAACCTGGTTGTGCTTTTCGGCAGCGGACGTGGCCTTTTCGCTCACGATCGGCGCCACCAGCACCTGGGCCAGGCGGCCCTCGTCATGCTTGGTCGTGCTCATCCCAGCATCTCCTTGAGTTGCTCGATCGCGCCCTTGGTCACCAGGATCTTCTTGAAGAAGACCAGCGACAGCGGATCGGCGTAACGCGGCTCGACCACCATCACGTTGGCGAGGTTGCGCGCGGCGAGCAGCAGGTTGTCGTCGACCTGGTCGGCGATCACCAGCACCGAGTCGAGGCCCATGGCCTTGAACTTGGCGGCGAGTTGCTTGGTCTTCGGCGAGTCGACGCTGATCGAATCGACCACCGCGACACGGCCTTCACGGGCCAGCTGCGAGAAGATGGCGGCCATGCCGGCGCGGTACATCTTCTTGTTGACCTTGTGCGTGAAGTTCTCGTCCGGGCTGTTCGGGAAGATCCGGCCGCCCCCGCGCCACAGCGGCGACGAGGTCATGCCGGCACGGGCGCGGCCCGTGCCCTTTTGACGCCACGGCTTCTTCGTCGAGTGCTTGACGACGGCGCGGTCCTTCTGGGCGCGCGTGCCTTGGCGGGCGTTGGCCTGGAACGCGACGACGACCTGGTGGACCAGGGCTTCGTTGTAGTCGCGGGCGAACACGGTGTCGGGCGCGTCGACCTTGGAGGTCGCCTGGCCTTGGTCGTTGAGGAGCTCGAGTTGCATCAGTTGGCTCCCTTCTTGGCTTTCACCTTGACGCCGGGGCGCACGACCACATGGCCGTTCTTCGCGCCGGGCACCGCGCCGCGGACCAGCAGCAGCTGGCGGGCTTCGTCGATGCGGACGACGTCGAGGTTCTGGACGGTCTTGGTGACGTCGCCCATCTGGCCGGACATCTTCTTGCCCGGGAACACGCGACCCGGATCCTGCGCCATCGAGATCGAGCCCGGCACGTTGTGCGAACGGCTGTTGCCGTGCGACGCGCGCTGCGAGCTGAAGTTGTGGCGCTTGATGGTGCCCGTGAAGCCCTTGCCGATGGAGGTGCCCTGCACGTCCACGAGCTGGCCCACGGCAAACGTCGTCACCGGCACCTGCGCGCCGGGCTTGAAGCCTGCGACGACGTCGGCGGTGACGCGGAATTCCTTCAGGACTTCACCCGCCTCGACCCCTGCTTTCGCAAAGTGGCCGGCTGCCGGCTTGATGACGCGCGATGCTTTGCGCGCGCCGAACGCCACTTGAATGGCGTTGTAGCCGTCGGTGGCTTCGGTCTTGACCTGGACGACACGGTTGTTCGACACGTCGAGCACCGTCACAGGAACGGCGTCGCCGTCGTCCGTGAAGATGCGCATCATGCCCACCTTGCGGCCCAGCAAACCGAGATGTTCGCTAAGACTCATGAATATTCTCCAGCCCCCGCGCCACCCCCAACAACTGGGAGCGCTTGGAAGCCTTTGTTTGACATGCCCGACATCGATTGGCCGGGCTGACTTGGTGGCCTCTTGCCCCGAGAGACAAGGACCAAACCGGCCCGCAAGGGCCGGCTACTTCGGAAAGCCTGCGATTCTAGCCAGCCGCGGCAAAAGCCGCAACCACTTCGTCGCAGGCCTTTCTTTTACTGCAGCTTGATCTCGACGTCGACGCCGGCCGGCAGGTCGAGCTTCATCAGCGCGTCCACGGTCTTGTCGGTCGGATCGACGATGTCCATCAGGCGCTGATGGGTGCGGATTTCGAACTGGTCGCGCGAGGTCTTGTTGACGTGCGGCGAGCGCAGGATGTCGAAACGCTGCATGCGGGTCGGCAGGGGCACCGGGCCCTTGACGATCGCGCCGGTGCGCTTCGCGGTGTCGACGATCTCGAGTGCCGACTGGTCGATCAGCTTGTAGTCAAACGCCTTCAGGCGGATGCGGATCTTTTGCTTGGTGGCCATGACAATTCCTGAAAAAGAGCGTGCGGTCCTTGCGGATCGCGAAATCGATGGAGGGTGAGTGGCCGGCCGGCGCGGCGCCGAAGCACCCCGCCCGACCGACCGATGACTCCACCTTATTCGAGGATCTTGGCGACGACGCCGGCGCCGACGGTGCGACCGCCTTCACGGATGGCGAAGCGCAGGCCTTCTTCCATCGCGATCGGGGCGATCAGCTTCACCGTGATGCTCACGTTGTCGCCAGGCATCACCATTTCCTTGTCCTTCGGCAGCTCCACCGCGCCGGTCACGTCCGTCGTGCGGAAGTAGAACTGCGGGCGGTAGTTGTTGAAGAACGGCGTGTGGCGGCCGCCCTCTTCCTTGCTCAGCACGTACACCTCGGCGGTGAAGTGCGTGTGCGGCTTGATGCTGCCCGGCTTGCACAGCACCTGGCCGCGCTGCACGTCTTCACGCTTGGTGCCGCGCAGCAGGATGCCCACGTTGTCGCCCGCCTGCCCCTGGTCCAGCAGCTTGCGGAACATCTCCACGCCCGTGCAGGTCGTCTTCTGCGTCGCGGCAATGCCGACGATCTCGATTTCCTCGCCCACCTTGATCACGCCGCGCTCGATGCGCCCCGTCACCACCGTGCCGCGACCCGAGATCGAGAACACGTCTTCCACCGGCATCAGGAACGCGCCGTCGATCGCACGCTCGGGCGTCGGGATGTAGCTGTCCAGTGCCTCGGCCAGCTTGAAGATCGCGCCTTCGCCCAGATCGCCCTTGTCGCCTTCCATCGCCAGCTTCGCGCTGCCGTGGATGATCGGCGTCTTGTCGCCCGGGAAGTCGTACTTGTCCAGCAGCTCGCGCACTTCCATTTCGACGAGCTCCAGCAGCTCGGCGTCATCGACCATGTCGCACTTGTTCATGAACACGATGATGTACGGCACGCCCACCTGGCGGGCCAGCAGGATGTGCTCGCGCGTCTGCGGCATCGGGCCGTCCGCGGCCGACACCACCAGGATCGCGCCGTCCATCTGCGCCGCACCGGTGATCATGTTCTTCACGTAGTCGGCGTGCCCCGGGCAGTCAACGTGCGCGTAGTGGCGGTTCGCCGTCTCGTACTCGACGTGCGCGGTGTTGATCGTGATCCCGCGCGCCTTTTCTTCCGGCGCCGCATCGATCTGGTCATACGCCTTCGCCTCGCCGCCGAACTTCGCCGACAGCACCGTCGTGATCGCCGCCGTCAGCGTCGTCTTCCCATGGTCCACGTGACCAATCGTGCCAACGTTCACGTGCGGCTTGGTCCGCTCGAATTTGCCTTTTGCCATTTTTCGCGCTCCTAGCGGTCGAGATTGACAGTGCTGAAAACAGTACCGAGAAAACTGGTGCCCATGGCGCGGATCGAACGCGCGACCTCTCCCTTACCAAGGGAGTGCTCTACCACTGAGCCACATGGGCAGGTCTCTTGTGCCTCGTCGACACAGGGCTGACAACCTCTGGCAGTCAAGCCTCTGACGACATCTCTCTTGCTGGCGTTCTGGAGCGGGAGACGGGAATCGAACCCGCGTCATTAGCTTGGAAGGCTAGGGTTCTACCATTGAACTACTCCCGCCCGGGAGCCCCACCCGCCCCAGCCGGACCCCTCATCAAGGCCCGCACCGGAACGGCTTGCGACAACGCTCTAGCAACAACGTCCTATCAACCAACAAATATGTTTCGCCGTGGTGGAGGAGGCTGGATTCGAACCAGCGTAGGCGTAAGCCAACAGATTTACAGTCTGCCCCCTTTAGCCACTCGGGCACCCCTCCGCGGCGAACTCGGGACTATACATCGAGTTGAGGCCTCTGACAAACCAAGGCCGCAAAAAACGCCCTCGCCGCCGTCATCCGGGGCCGGGATAATCGCGCCCGCCCCAGCATTTTCGCGGGTGACACGGAGGAGAGACCCCATGAAGAAGATCGTTCTGGCCACCGCGCTGCTCGCGCTGTCGGCCGCTGCCCAGGCCCAATCCGACAACACGTTCAACAACGGCGGCCCCGGCGTGCGCCTGCGCCCGTTCGTCGGCCTCGGCCTGACCTGGGGCGGCGACAAGCTCGATTCGGTCGAGTTCGAGGACGGCTACAGCACGACGATCCGCGCCGGCGGCCTGGTCGACGTGAAGGCCGGCGTCGACGTGCATTTCGACAGCCCGTTCTCGGCGCAGATCAGCGTCGGCTACCACTTCCAGACGGTCCGCGGCGAGACGCGCCACGGCGATGACGGCCGCAAGACCTTCGACCGCTACCCGGTCGAGGTGCTCGGCCACTGGGACCTGAACGACCAATGGCGCATCGGCGGCGGGCTGCGCTGGTCGCAGAACGCGAAGTTCTCGTCCAGCGGTGCACTCGACGTCGGCAATGTCGAATTCGACTCATCGACCGGCGCGGTGATCGAAGGCGAGTACTTCATGACGCGCGCGATCGCGCTGAAGCTGCGCGCGGTGCACGAGAAGTTCACGCTGAAGGGCTACTCGACCGCGCCGGAGTACGACGGCAGCCACGTCGGCTTCTACATCAGCTACTACTTCAACTGACGCCGAACCGCTGGGGCCTTACCGGCTCCAGTCGATCGGGCCGCCGTGCGCCTGCAGGTGCCGTTGCGCGGCACCGAAGTGCCCGTTGCCGATGAAGGGCACCGGCGGGCGGCGCGCCGACAGCGGCGACGGATGGTTCGACGCCAGCACCAGCGCATCGGGCCCGCCGGTGTCGCGGATCAACGCGGCGAACTGCTGCGCATGCGCGCCCCACAGCAGGTAGGAGCAGGGCCGGCGACGGCCCGCGACCGCCGCGACGATGCGCTCGGTCAGCGGCTCCCAGCCGTGCTTGGCATGGCTGGCGGGCGCGGCCTGCTCGACGGTCAGCGTCGTGTTCAGCAGCAGCACGCCCTGCGCGGCCCAGCCGGACAGGTCGCCGGTCGCCGGCGCCGCGCCGAGGTCGCGCACCAATTCCTTGAAGATGTTGCGCAGGCTCGGCGGCAGCGCGACGCCGGCCGGCACCGAGAACGCCAGCCCGTGCGCCTGGCCGGGGCCGTGGTACGGGTCCTGGCCGAGGATCAGCACCCGCACGTCCGCCAGCGCGGTCAGCTCCAGCGCCCGCAGCGGCTCGGGCGGGTAGACCACCGCCCCGCCGGCGACGCGCCGGTCGACGAACTCGATCAAGCCCTGCCCCGCGGCCGATTCGCGCCACGGCTGCAGCAGCTCGCGCCAACCGGCCGGCGCGGCATCGAGCACCTTCGCCAGCGGCGTCTTCAGCGACGGTGCACTCACCGGAACAACTCGGCCAGCGCTGCGCCCGGATCCGGCGCCCGCATGAAGGCCTCGCCGACCAGGAAGGCATGCACGCCCGCGTCGCGCATGCGCTGCACATCGGCGCGCGCGAGGATGCCGCTCTCGGTCACCAGCAGCCGGTCGCCCGGCACCTGCTTCAGCAGGCCGACCGAGGTGTCGAGCGTGACCTCGAAGGTCCGCAGGTTGCGGTTGTTGATGCCGACCAGCGGCGTCTTCAGGCGCAGCGCGCGGTCCAGCTCGGCGCCGTCGTGCACCTCGACCAGCACCGACATGCCGAGCGCCCGCGCCTGGGCTTCGAGGTCGGCCATCTGCGCATCGTCGAGGCTGGCGGCGATCAGCAGGATGCAGTCTGCGCCCATCGCGCGGGCTTCGAACACCTGGTAGGCGTCGACCATGAAATCCTTGCGCAGCACCGGCAGCGCGCAGGCCGCGCGGGCCGCCTGCAGGTACTCGACCGAGCCCTGGAAGAACTGCCGGTCGGTCAGCACGCTGAGGCAGGCCGCGCCGTGCTGCTCGTAGCTCGCGGCGATCTCCGCCGGCACGAAATGCTCGCGCAGCACGCCCTTGCTGGGGCTCGCCTTCTTCACCTCGGCGATCACCGCAGCCGAGCCGGCGGCGATCTTGTCGCGCAGCGCCTGCGCGAAATCGCGCAGACCGCCCAGCGATTCGGCCTCGCGCCGCAGCGAAGCTTCGTCGCGCAGCTTGCGTGCCGCCGCGATCTCGTCGCGCTTCACCGCGACGATCTTGTCCAGGATGTCGCTCATGCTGTCTTGAACCGGTTGGTCACCGCGACGAACTGGCTCAGCTTGGCCAGCGCCTTGCCCGAGGCCACCGCCTCGCGCGCCATCCGCACGCCGTCGCTGACGGAAGACACGACGTTCGCGCAGTACAGCGCCGCGCCGGCGTTCAGCAGCACGATGTCGCGCACCGGCCCGTCTTCGTTCGCGAACGCACGCTGGATGCACTGCACCGACTCGGCCCTGTCGGCCACCTTCAGCACGCGGGTGTCGTAGACCGGCATGCCGAAGTCGCTCGGGTGCACGACGTACTCGCGCACCTCGCCGTTCTTCAGTTCGCCGACCAGCGTCTCGCCCGACAGCGAGATCTCGTCCATGCCGTTCATGCCGTAGACCACCATCACGTGCTCCGAGCCGAGGCGCTGCAGCACCCGCACCTGGATGCCGACCAGGTCGGCGTGGAACACGCCCATCAGCTGGTTCGGTGCGCCGGCCGGATTGGTCAGCGGCCCGAGGATGTTGAAGATCGTGCGCACGCCGAGCTCCTTGCGGACCGGGCCGGCATGCTTCATCGACGCATGGTGGTTCGGCGCGAACATGAAGCCGATGCCGCTTTCCTGCAGGCACTGCGCGACCTGCGCGGCATTCAGGTCGACGTTGGCGCCGAAGGCCTCCAGCACGTCGGCGCTGCCGGAGCTCGACGAGACGCTGCGCCCGCCGTGCTTGGCGATGCGCGCACCGGCCGCCGCCGCGACGAACATCGCCGCGGTCGAGATGTTGAAGGTGTGCGCCGCGTCGCCGCCGGTGCCGCACAGATCGACCAGGTGCGTCGTGTCGGCCACCACCACCGGCGTCGCGAACTCGCGCATCACCTGTGCGGCGGCGGCGATCTCGCCGATGGTTTCCTTCTTGACGCGCAGCCCCATCGACAGCGCGGCGATCATCACCGGCGACATCTCGCCGCTCATGATGCGGCGCATCAGCGTCAGCATCTCGTCGTGGAAGATCTCGCGGTGGTCGATGACGCGGGCCAGGGCTTCGGTGTTGCTGATGGACATGGTTCGACTCGTCAAGGCGTCAGGAGGACATGTGCTCGCGCACCGCGGCGATCGCGCGGTCGACGCCGGCGGCATCGACATCGAGGTGGGTCACGAAGCGCAGCCGGTACAGCCCGGTGGCCAGCACGCCGCGCGACTTCAGGTGATCGATCAGGCCGGCAGCCTTGGGGCCCTGCACGTCGACGAACACGATGTTGGTCTGCGGCGCCTCGACCGTCACGCCCGGCACGTCGCGCAGGCCGTCGGCCAGCCGCTGCGCCAACGCATGATCGTCGGCGAGGCGCTCGACGTGGTGGTCCAGCGCATGCAGCACCGCGGCCGCCAGCACGCCGGACTGGCGCATGCCGCCGCCGAGCATCTTGCGCCAGCGGTGCGCGCCGCGAATGAAGGCCTTCGAGCCGACCAGCGCCGAGCCGACCGGCGCGCCCAGGCCCTTCGAGAAGCAGACCGACACGCTGTCGAAATGCGCCGCGATCTCGCGCGCGGCGATGCCCTGCTTCACCGCGGCGTTGAAGAGCCGCGCGCCGTCGAGGTGGGTCGCGAGGCCGCGCCGGCGCGCAAGGCCGGTCGCATCGGCCAGGTAGGCCTGCGGCAGCACCTTGCCGCCGAGCGTGTTCTCGAGGCACAGCAGCCGCGAACGCGCGAAGTGCGCGTCATCGGGCTTGATCGCGGCTTCGATGTCGGCCAGCGCCAGCGTGCCGTCGGGCTGGTGCTCGAGCGGCTGCGGCTGCACACTGCCCAGCACCGCGGCGCCGCCGCCTTCCCAGCGGTAGGTGTGGGCCATCTGGCCGACGATGTATTCGTCGCCGCGGCCGCAGTGGGTCATCATGCCGACCAGGTTGCTCTGCGTGCCGGTGGGCACGAACAGCGCGGCCTCCTTGCCGAGCAGCGCGGCGATGCGCTCCTGCAGCGCGTTGACGGTCGGGTCGTCGCCGAAGACGTCGTCGCCGACCTCGGCCTTCGCCATGGCTTCCCGCATCGCCGGCGTCGGCCGCGTGATGGTGTCACTGCGCAAATCAACAACGTTCATGCACGCAGCTCCAGGAAGTTCTTCAGCATCGCATGCCCGTGTTCGGTGAGGATGGATTCGGGGTGGAACTGCACGCCTTCGAGCGGCGTCTTCGTGCCGGCCAGCGCGGTGTGGCGCACGCCCATGATCTCGTCGTCCTGCGAGGTCGAGGTGATCTCCAGCTCGGCCGGCAGCGTCTCGCGCTCGATCACCAGCGAGTGGTAGCGAATCACGGTGAACTGCTGCGGCAGCTCGGTGTACACGCCGCGCTTGTCGGTGGTGATGACGTCGGTCTTGCCGTGCATCTGCGTCTTCGCGCGGATGATGTGGCCGCCGAGCGCGGCGCCGATCGCCTGGTGCCCAAGGCACACGCCGAGGATCGGCATCTTGCCGGTGAACTCGCGGATCGCGTCGACGCAGATGCCCGCCTCGGCCGGCGAACACGGACCGGGCGACAGCACCAGCTGGTCGGGCTTCAGTTCGCGGATGCCGTCGAGCGTGATCTCGTCGTTGCGGAACACGCGCACGTCCTCGCCGAGCTCGGCGAAGTACTGCACCAGGTTGAAGGTGAAGGAGTCGTAGTTGTCGATCATCAGCAGCATGTGCTCAGGCCTCTGGATTCAGTGGGTTCGGGGCGGGTGCCGGCCGACGGCGGTGGATCGCGTGGGCGGGCAGGGGCGCGGCGGAAGACTGCGGCGCCCGCGCAGGCGCCATGAGGTGGGTTCAGGTCGTTGGCTTGCGCCAACGCCAACCGCGGAGCGTCGCTGTGAATGAACGCGTGGAGACCATGGGGCCGCATTATGGCTGCGCGACGTGGATCAGGGAAGACACGCGGGTATCATGCCGCCCACGTTGGTGCTCGCCGCGGCCGTCCGGCTGCGGCAGTGAAACGGGAATCAGGAAGACGAGCCCTGTCGGGGCGGATCCAACCTGAGCTGCCCCCGCAACGGTAAGCGGACGCCCTCCCCGGAGAGCGCTCCCGTGCGAATCACCCACTGTCGGCCCCGCGCCGATGGGAAGGGTGCACGGAAGATGTCCGCCAGCCCGGAGACCGGCCAACCCAGTGGGTGCGCGCTCGCGGCAACGCGGCGCACGCCTGTTCACGAAACCCTGCGGGGAAGCAGGGCGACGGCCGGTCTGTTGCGAGTTGTCCGTTCCATGGAAGTCCCCGAGCTGCGCCCCGTGCGCTGCCCTGCCCTGCTGGTGTCCGCGCCGGCCTCCGGCCAGGGCAAGACAAGCGTCACCGCCGCGCTCGCGCGCCTGCACGCCCGGCGCGGCCGTCGCGTGCGGATCTTCAAGGCCGGCCCCGATTTCCTCGACCCGATGGTGCTCGCCCGCGCATCGGGCGCCCCGGTCCACCAGCTCGACCTCTGGATGGGCGGCGAGGCGCACTGCCGCGCGCTGCTGCACGAGGCCGCGCAGCAGGCCGACCTGGTCCTCGTCGAAGGCGTGATGGGCCTGCACGACGGCACGCCGTCGACCGCCGACCTCGCGCTGCGCTTCGGCCTGCCGGTGCTGACGGTGATCGACGGCAGCGCGATGGCGCAGACCTTCGGCGCCATCGCGCTCGGTCTCGCCAGCTACCGCGACGGCCTGTCGATGGCCGGCGTGCTGGCCAACCGCGTCGCCGGCGACAGCCATGCCGGCCTGTTGCGCGACAGCCTGCCCGCCGCGCTGCGCTGGTGGGGCGCGTTGCCGCGCGACGAGCAGATCGCGCTGCCCGAACGCCACCTCGGCCTGGTGCAGGCGAGCGAACTCGACGACCTCGACGCCCGCCTCGACCGCGCCGCCGAAGCGCTCGGCCCCGACGCCGGCGAGCTGCCGCCCGCGGTCGGCTTCGAACCCGCCAGCGCCGAGCCCATCGAACCGCTGCTGCGCGGCGTGCGCATCGCGGTCGCGCGCGACACCGCGTTCTCGTTCCTCTACACCGCCAACCTGGCGCTGCTGCAGGCGATGGGCGCCAGCCTCGTGTTCTTCTCGCCGCTGCACGACACCGCGCCGCCGTCGTGCGACGCCATCTGGCTGCCCGGCGGTTACCCCGAGCTGCACCTGGACGCGCTGGCCGCCAACCGCTTCATGCACCAGGCGCTGCGCGACCTCCATGCCGCCGGCACGCCGATGCTGGCCGAATGCGGCGGGCTGTTGCTGCTGCTGCAGGCGCTGACCGACGTGCAAGGCCGCCGCGCCGCGATGGCCGGGCTGCTGCCGGGCCATGCGGCGATGCAGACGCGGCTGGCCAGCATCGGCCTGCACGAGGCCGCGCTGCCCGAAGGCACGCTGCGCGGCCACAGCTTCCACTACTCGCGGCTCGAATCGCCGATGGCGCCGCTGTGCATCACGCAGCCGATGCGCGCCGGCCGGCGCGGCGAGGCGGTGTACCGCAGCGGCCGGCTGACCGCCTCGTACTTCCACGCCTACTTCCCGTCCAACCCGCAGGCCGTCGCACGCCTGTTCACGCGATGAGCGCCCTGCCCGGCCGCGTCTGGTTCGTCGGTGCCGGCCCCGGCGATCCCGAGCTGATCACCGTGAAAGGCCGTGGGCTGATCGAGCGCGCCGGCGCGATCCTGTTCGCCGGCTCGCTGGTCAACGAGGCGGCCACCCGCTGGGCGCCGCCCGGCTGCGTGGTCGCCGACAGCAAGGACATGACGCACGAGCAGATGGTCGCGTGGCTGACGGACCGGGCCGCGCGCTGCGACACCGTCGTGCGGCTGCAGACCGGCGACCCGGCGCTGTACGGCACGCTGATCGAGCTGGTGCAGCCGCTCGATGCCGCCGGCATCCCGATCGCGGTGGTGCCGGGGGTGTCGTCGGCGATGGCGTCGGCGGCCGCGGCGGTCGAGAGCTTCACGCTGCCCGAGGTCACGCAGACGGTGATCTTCACCCGGGTCGAGGGCCGCACGCCGATGCCGCCGGGCGAGTCGCTGGCCGAGCTGGCGGCGCACCGCTGCACGCTGTGCATCTTCCTGTCGATCACGCTGCTGCACAAGATCGAGGCCGGGCTGCGCGAGGCCGGCTGGCCGGACGATGCGCCGATGCTGGTCGTGCACAAGGCCAGCTGGCCCGGCGAACAACGCATCGTGCGCGGCACGCTGGCAACGATCAAGCAGCAGTGCCGCGAGGCCGGCATCGTCAGCCAGGCGATGGTGATCGCAAGCCCGGCGCTCGGCGCGCGCGGCTGGGCCGAGCTGACTCGATCGAAGCTCTACGACGCTGCCTTCACCCACCGTTTCCGGAAAGCCACAGCCCCATGAACGACACCATCCTGCTGGTGGGCCACGGCTCGCGCGAGAAGAGCGGCAACGACGAGATCGAGCGCTTCACGCAGTTGTGGCGCGCCCGCCATCCGCAGTGGCGCACCGAACTGTGCTTCATCGAGTTCGCCGAGATCGAGGTCGAGGAAGGCCTGGACCTGGCCGCCGCCGGCTCGCAGCGCGTGATCGTCGTGCCGCTGATCCTGAACGCAGCCGGCCACGTCAACGTCGAGATCCCGTCGCACATCGCACGTGCCCGGCTGCGCCATGCCGGCGTGCGCTTCGACTACGCGCCGCACCTGGGCGTCTGCGAGCCGGTGCTCGCGGTGCTGCGCCGCCAGCTGAAGCAGTGCATGCACGCGCTCGACATGCCCGACCCGACCGGCACCGGCGTCGTGCTGCTCGGCCGCGGCTCGTCGAACCGCGAGGCCAACGGCGAGATGGCCCGCATGGCGCGCTGGCTGTTCGAGGACGGCGACCACGAGCTGGTCGACCTGGCCTTCACCGGCATCGCGTGGCCGCGGCTCGAGCGCGTGGTGCAGCGCCAGGTGCAGCTGGGCATGCGGCAGGTGATCGTGCTGCCGTACTACCTCTTCACCGGCACGCTGATCCAGCGCATCGGCCGGCAGGTCGAGCACCTGCGCGCGCAGTACCCGCAGGTGCGCTTCGCGAGCGGCACGCATTTCGGCTTCGAGCCCGAGATCGCGCAGCTGCTGGCCGGGCGGGTCGATGCGCTGATGCACGGCGCGCTGGCGGCGGTGCCGGTCAGTGCGGAGGCGGCGCACTGGGAGGCGCACCACCACGACCACGGGCATGAGCATGCCCATCCGCACGACCACCCTCACCCCCACGACCATGCCCACGCCGAACACGGTCACTGAACAGCTCACCCGCGCCGGCCGCGCGATCGAGCACGACAGCTTCGCGGTGATCGACCGCGAGGTCGGCCCGCACGACTACGCGCCGCACCAGTGGCCGATCGTGCGCCGCATGATCCATGCGAACGCCGACTTCGACTTCAACGGGCTGACCGCCTTCCACCCGCGCGCGGTGACGGCCGGCCTCCACGCGATCCTGTCGGGCCGCTCGCGGGTGGTCGCCGATGTCGAGATGATCTGCGTCGGCCTGTCGGCGCCGCGCCTGGCGCATTTCGGCATGCGCACGCACCAGTTCATCGCCGATGCCGACGTGATCGCGCAGGCCAAGGTCGACGACACGACGCGCGCGGTGCAGGCGATGCGCAAGGCGCACCGGCTCGGGCTGCTCGACGACGCGATCGTCGGCATCGGCAACGCGCCGACCGCGCTGATCGAACTGGTGCGGCTGATCCGCGACGACGGCGCCCGCCCGGCGCTGGTCGTCGGCATGCCGGTCGGTTTCGTCTCGGCGGCCGAATCGAAGGAGCTGATGGCGCAGGTCGACGACGTGCCATGGATCGTGATCCGCGGCCGCAAGGGCGGCTCGACCCTCGTCGTCGCGGCGATCCACGCGCTGCTCAGCCTCGCCGAAGCGACGCCGGAGCACACACCGGAGCACACGCCGGGAGACCCTTCGCCATGATGGAGAAGACCGTCAAGCGCGGCACCCGCACCGGTTTCACGACCGGTGCGTGCTCGGCTGCGGCCGCGCGCGCGGCGGTTCTGGGGCTGCTGGACGGCGCGGTGCCGCCGACAGTCGAAGCGCTGCTGCCGAACGGCCAGCGGGTGCGCTTCGACGTCAACGACGGCCTGTGCGACGGCCGCAGCGCCCATGCGATGGTGATCAAGGACGCCGGCGACGACCCCGACTGCACCGACAAGGCGCACCTGACCGCCGACGTGCTGCGCCTGCCCGGCGCGGCCGGCGAGGTGGTGCTGCTCGGCGGCTTCGGCGTCGGCACCGTGACGATGGCCGGGCTCGGCCTCACGGTCGGCGGGCCGGCGATCAACCCGGTGCCGCGCCGCAACATCGAGGACAACGTGCGCGAGGCCGGCACCGCGCTGCTCGCGAGCGACGGCCTGCAGGTCACGATCTCGGTGCCGCAGGGCCTGGAGATGGCGAAGAAGACGCTGAATGCGCGGCTGGGCATCCTGGGCGGCATCTCGATCCTCGGCACCACCGGCATCGTGAAGCCCTACAGCACCGCGGCGTACCGCGCGAGCGTGGTGCAGGGCGTCGAGGTCGCGGCCACCACCGGCAGCGACACCGTGGTGCTGACCACCGGCGGGCGCACCGAGAAATTCGCGATGGCCGAACTGCCCGGCCTGCCCGAGCCCTGCTTCGTGCAGATGGGCGACTTCCTGCGCTATGCGCTCGATGCAGCCGTGAAGGCGAAGCTGAAGCGCGTCGTGATCGGCGGCATGGTCGGCAAGCTGACCAAGATCGCGCAGGGCGAGACCATCACGCATGCGAACCGCGCCGAGGTCGACACCGACCTGCTGGCCGCGATCGCCGCCAGCATCGGCGCGCCGCCCGATGAATGCGCGGCCATCGCCGCGGCCGAGACCGCGCGCTTCGCCGCCGAGCGCATGGCGGTGCTCGGCCTGATCGATGCCTTCCACACCGCGCTCGCCCGCCAGGTCGTCCGCACGGTGATGGGCCGCTACCCGAACCGATTCCGCCTCGACGTGCTGGTCTGCGACTTCGACGGCAAGAAACTCGCCGAGGCGACCTCTCATGAATGATTCGACACCCGCTTCCGACCTGCGCCCGCCGCGCTGCCGCATCGTCGGCGTGCTCGACGACGGTGCCGCGAGCCTGGGCGCACCGGCCTTGCGGGCGCTGGCCGATGCCGACCTGGTGATCGGTGCGAAGCGCACGCTCGCGCTGCTGGAATCGCGCATCCAGCCAGAAGCCGAGCGCCGCACGATCGGCGGCCTGGCGGCCGTGGCCGAAGACATCCGCCAGGCACAGGCCGCCGGCAGGCGCTGCGTGGTGCTGGCCACCGGCGACCCGCTGTGCCATGGCATCGCCGGCTACCTCGGCATGCAGTTGTGCCTGGACGCGATCGAGGTGCTGCCCAACCTGTCGACCATCCAGCTCGCCTGTGCGCGGGTCGGGCTGGTGTGGCAGGACCTGAAGATCGAGAGCATCCATGCGAAGGACGCCGGCGAATGGCCCGGCCCCGGCACCGAGCCGTCGCACGGGCTGTACGCGCTGGCGCAATCGCTGCGCCGCCACGCGCGGCTCGCGGTGCTGACCAGCCCCGACAACACGCCCGACCGCCTCGCGCGGATGATGCTGGCCGAAGGCTTGGCCGACGACTTCCAGATCGCGGTCGCCGAGCGGCTGCTGCAGCCCGGCGAGCGCATCGTCACCGGCTTGTCGATCGCCGACGCGGCACAGGCGCGCTTCGCCGACCCCAACGTCGTGCTGCTGTGGCGCCAGTCGGCGCGGGCCGCGCCGGTGCGCTTCGGGCTGCCGGACGCGAGCTACGAGCAGCGCCATCCCGACAAGGGCCTGATCACGAAGCTGGAGGTGCGCGCGGTGTCGCTCGCGCGCATGCAGTTGCGCGACGACAGCATCGTCTGGGACATCGGTGCCGGTTCCGGCGCGGTCGGCCTGGAGGCGGCGCGGCTGTGCCCGGCCGGCCATGTGTACGCGATCGAGAAGAACGACGACGACGTTGCCATCGCCGGCCGCAACCGCGCCGCGATGGGCGTCGGCAACCACACGCTGCTGCAGGGCAAGGCGCCGCAGGGCCTGGACGGCTGGGCCGACCCGGACGCGGTGTTCATCGGCGGCTCCGGCGGCGAGCTGGCCGAGCTGGTCGCGCTGTGCCTGCGGCGGCTGCGCCCCGGCGGACAGCTGGTGATGAACTTCGTGACGATCGAGAACCTGGGCGCCGCGACGGCCACGCTCACCGAACTCGGCGCCGAGTGGGACGTCGTGATGCTGCAGGCGTCACGCAGCAAGCCGATCCTGCACATGCACCGGCTCGCGGCGGAGAACCCGGTGTGGATCGTCTGCGCGCGGAAGGCGGCCCCATGACCCTCGGTCGATTGATTGGCGTCAGCTTGGGCCCCGGCGACCCGGGCCTGATCACGCGCCGCGCGTGGGCGCAACTGGAGCGCCGCGACACCGTGTGGACCTACCCGACGCGCAGCACCAAGACGCCGAGCTATGCCTTCGACATCGTCGCACGCGCCGAGCTCGCGCCGCCGGCCGAACACCTGCCGCTGCTGTTCCCGATGACGCACGACGAGGAGAAGCTGCTGCGCAGCTGGCACCGCGCGGCCGACACCGTGCTGCCGATGCTGCAGGCCGGCCGCGACGTGCTGTTCCTGGTCGAAGGCGATGCAAGCACCTATGCGACCTTCGGGCACCTGGCGCGCACCGTGAAGGCGCGCGACGAGCGGATCGCGGTCGACACCATCGCCGGCGTGAACGCCTTCAACGCCGCTGCGGCCACGCTGGGCCGCCCGCTCGGCGAGCAGGACGACACCATCGCGGTGGTGCCTGCGGCTTACGGCGTCAGCGCGCTCGACCGCTTGCTGCCGGATTTCGACACGCTGGTGCTGATGAAGGTCAAGCCGCTGATCGAGGACCTGCTGGACTGGCTGCAGCAGCGCGAGCTGCTGCACGACGCGGCCTTCATCGAACGCTGCGGCGCACCGGACGAGCGCGTGCTGCGCGGCGCCGAGATGCTGTCGCTGCGCGGGCAGAAGGTCAGCTACCTGTCGCTGATGCTGGTGCACAGCCACCTGCGCATCAGAGGCGAACGCATCCGCGGATGCCTCAAGAAATCAAGCCCGGAGACTTCCGATGACTGAACCCCGCATCGCGATCGTTGCGATCACCAAGCACGGCGCGTCCCAGGCCGCGCAGTTGGCCGCACAGCTGCCGGCCGCGCACATCGTCTGCGCCGAGAAATTCGCCGCGACCTTCAACGGCCTCGCCAACCCGCTGCGCGCCTACACCGCCGCGCTGCGCGACGAGATCGGCCCGCTGTTCGCCGCCTACGACCAGCTGATCTTCTTCGTCTCGCTCGGTGCCGTCGTGCGGCTGATCGCGCCGCACCTGAAATCGAAGGACGAGGACCCCGGCATCACCGTCGTCGACGATGCCGGCCAGTTCGTGATCCCGGTGCTGTCGGGCCACGTCGGCGGCGCCAATGCCTGCGCCGAACAGGTCGCCGCACTGCTCGGCGCAACGCCGGTGCTGACCACCGCGTCCGACGTCGGCAAGACCATCCCGGTCGACATCCTCGGGCGCGAACTCGGCTGGCAGGTCGAGGCGCCGAAGCTCAACATCACCCGCGTCTCGGCCCACGTCGTCAACGGCGAGCCGATCGCCTTCGTGCAGGAGGCCGGCAGCCCGCACTGGTGGACGCGGCCGACGCCGCTGCCGGCCAGCATCCACCGCTTCGAGCGCTTCGAAGACGTCGACCTCGCGCGCTTCAAGGCGGTGCTGTGGGTCACGCGGCGCGCGATCGACGATGCGCTGTGGCAGCAGCTGAACGAGCGCCTGGTCGTCTACCGCCCGCCGGTCGACGGGGCCGCCGCATGAGGGTCGCGCTCGGGCTCGGCTGCGACCGCGGCACGCCGGTCGAGACGCTGTCGCGCGCGGTCGGCGAGGCGCTGGCGCTGGCCGGCGCCGCGCTGGCCGATGTCGCGGCGGTGGCCAGCATCACGCTGAAGGCCGACGAGCGCGGGTTGCTCGACCTGGCGTCGCAACGCGGCTGGTCGCTGCACTTCTACGACGCCGGCGAGCTGGCCGAGGTGCCGGTGCCGAACCCGTCGGAGACGGTGCGCCGCTATACCGGCACGCCGTCGGTCAGCGAGGCCGCCGCGCTGCTCGCGGCCGGCGCGGCGCCTGCGAGCTCGCTGCTGGTCGAGAAACACATCCTGCGTGGCGACGACGGTCGCCACGCCACCGTCTCGGTCGCCCGCTGCAGATGACCCACCCCCGAAGCGCCTTCGGCGCCTCCCCCTCAAGGGGCGCCGCCAGCGGCCCGGCAAAGCCGGTTCCGCGGCAGCCGCTTGATCTTCAATCTTCACTCGAAAAGGAACGCCATGAACCCGCAAACCCTGCACCCCTCGATCGCCCTGCCCGTCGCCGCCTCCCGCGGCGTGGTTCGCCAACTGGCGTCTGCCGCGCTGCTCGGCGTCGTGATGCTGTACGGCGTCGCGTTCGCCGAGAGCCCGCTGGCGCACAACGCGGCGCACGACGTGCGCCATGCCACCGGCCGTCCGTGCCACTGAGCGGGAGCCGATGATGCTGTTCCGACGCCTGGTGTGGTGTGCGCTGCTCGTCGCCGTGGCGGTGGGCAGCCTGCAGTGGGCCGTGCAACGCTGGCAGGCGGTGCCGATCATCCTCGCGGCCGAAGAGTTCGAGGTGCAGAAGGCGGCCGTGCCGGCAGCCCACGCGCACACGCCGGAAGAAGCGGCCCATGCCCACCACCACGATGTCGACTGGACACCGGCCGACGGCGTCGAGCGCAGCGCCTGGACCTGGGTCGCCAACCTGCTGAATGCGTTCGCGCTCGCGCTGCTGGTGTTCGCCGCGATGGGTGCGTGGGCCTGGAAGCGCGGGCTGTCGGCCGGCGCGTGGCAGCTCGCCGCCGCGGTCGCCGCGATCGGCTGGCTCAGCCTGCACCTGTGGCCCTCGCTCGGCCTGCCGGCCGAGGTGCCGGGCACCGAGGCGGCCGACCTGCGGCTGCGCCAGCTGTGGTGGCTCGTGGCGGCTGGCAGTGCGCTGTCGGCCTGCGCGCTGGTCGCGTTCGGCCGCAAGCCCTGGCGTTGGCCCGCGGCCGCGGCGTGGCTCGCACTGCCGTTCGTGATCGGCGCGCCGCAGTTGATCGGCGACCCGCTCGGCGCGTTCAGCGGCGAGGCCCACCAGCGCCTGCAGCAGCTCGGCCACGACTTCGTGCTCGCGACGCATGTGTCGGCGTCGGTGTTCTGGTTGTCGATGGGCGTGATGGCCGGGCCGGTGTTCAAGCGCTGGCTTGCGCCGCTGCTTGACCGATCGACCGGCGCCGCGGCGCAGCCCACCGGGAGCCTGGCATGAGCGGCAAGATCACGCTGGTCGGCATCGGCCCCGGCAGCGTCGAACACATGACGCAGCGCGCACGCGACGCGATCGCCGAGGCCGATGTCGTCGTCGGCTACGTCACCTACATCAAGCTGGTCGCCGACCTGCTCGACGGCAAGGAGGTCGTGCGCAAGGGCATGACCGAAGAGCTCGACCGCGCCGTCAGCGCGCTCGACGCCGCGCGTGCCGGCAAGAAGGTCGCGCTGATCTCGTCGGGCGATGCCGGCGTCTACGGCATGGCCGGGCCGACCTACGAGGTGCTGTTCCAGGCCGGCTGGACGCCGGCCGACGAGGTGCAGGTCGAGGTGGTGCCCGGTGCGTCGGCGATCAACGCCTGCGCGGCCCGCGTCGGCGCGCCGCTGACGCACGACTTCTGCTCGATCTCGCTGAGCGACCTGCTGACGCCGTGGCCGGTGATCGCGCGCCGGCTCGATGCTGCGGCGCAGGCCGACTTCGTCGTCGCGCTGTACAACCCGAAGAGCGGCCGCCGCACGCGGCAGATCGTCGAGGCGCAACGGCTGTTCCTGCGCCATCGCCGGCCCGACACGCCGGTGGCCGTCGTCAAGAGCGCGTACCGGCGCCGCGAGCGCATCGAGTTCACGACGCTCGATGCGATGGCCGACAGCGAGATCGGAATGCTGAGCACGGTGCTGATCGGCAACAGCCACACCTTCATCCGCGACGGGCTGATGGTCACGCCGCGCGGCTATTCGAACAAGTACGACATCGAGCAAGGCGGCGAGACGCGCGACGGCGAACGCGCCGGCCGCTCGCTGAGCACCGGGCTGCTGGGCTGGCTCGAAACGCTGCAGGCGCAGCTCGCCGAAGGCCACACCGTCGCCGACCTGGCGCGGCTGCACGGCCTGCCGGCCGACTACCTGGCGGCCACGCTGGCCGAGCCGGTCGAGCCGGCGGCCACCACCACACCGACCGACGAGGGAGAGGGCTGAGACCCGCGCGGGGGCGAGCGATGGCCCCCGCGCGGCGACGAGCCGTTCAACGATGCACCAGCGCAAGCTGCCCCCCGCCCTGGCCGCCACGGCCCTGGCGATGAACTTCTTCACCCCTGCCCCGGCCACGGCCGACGAGCTGGCCTCTGCGCTGCCCGGCGTGACCATCGTCGGCCGCGGCCAGGACCTGATCGGCGTCGCCGACTCGGCCACCGAAGGCAAGGTCAGCGCGCAGCAGCTCGCGAACCGGCCGCTGCTGCGCCCGGCCGAGGTGCTGGAGACGGTGCCGGGCATGACCGTCACGCAGCACAGCGGCGACGGCAAGGCCAACCAGTATTTCCTGCGTGGCTTCAACCTCGACCACGGCACCGACTTCGCGAGCTTCGTCAACGGCATGCCGGTCAACATGGCCAGCCATGCGCACGGCCAGGGGTACATGGACCTCAATTTCCTGATCCCCGAGCTGATCGGCGCGATGCGCTACCGCAAGGGCGTCTACGCGGCCGAGGACGGCGACTTCGCGACCACCGGCTCGGCCCGCATCGAGTACCAGCGCACGCTGCCGGCACCGATGGTCGACCTGAGCGTCGGCGCGCACGACTTCCGCCGCCTGCTCGCCGCGGGCAACCGGCAGTGGGGTGAGGAAGGGCCGACGCTGCTGGCCGCCTTCGAGGGCGCGACCAACGACGGCCCGTGGCAGCAGCCCGAGCGCCTGCGCAAAGTCAACAGCGCGCTGCGCCTGTCCGAAGGCACGGCGCGCGACGGCTACGCGCTGACCGCGATGGCCTACCACGCCGAATGGACCGCCACCGAGCACGTGCCCGAGCGGGCGATCTCGAGCGGCGAGATCGACCGCTTCGGCGAACTGGTGCCGGGCGACGGTGGCCGCACGCACCGCCACAGCCTGTCGGCCGACTGGGCCGGCAGCGACGGCAGCACGCGCACGCAGGCCAGCGCCTACGTGATCGACTACGGGCTGAACCTGTACTCCAACCCATCGGGCTACATCAACGGCCCGCAAGGCGACCAGCACGAGCAGGCCGACGAGCGCACCGTGTGGGGCGGCCAGCTGGCGCGCCACTGGATGATCGCGCCGGCCGGCCACGAGACCGAGCTGACGCTGGGCGCGCAACTGCGCCACGACCGCATCGGCACGCTCGGCCTGTACGACACCGTGAACCGCGAGCGGACCAACACCGTGCGCGAAGACCGGGTGCGCGAGACGCTGCTCGGCCTCTACACCGAGGCGCGCATGCAATGGCAGCCGTGGCTGCGCAGCGACCTCGGGCTGCGCGTCGACACCGTGCGCGCGAACGTGACGCCGACCGGCGGCGCCGACAACCTGCAGAACGGCGGCAGCGCCCGCGCGACGCAGCTCAGCCCGAAGCTCGGGCTGGCCTTCGGGCGGTTCGGTGGCACCGCGCGCACCGAGCTGTATGCGAACTGGGGCCGCGGCTTCCACAGCAACGACGTGCGCGGCGTGACGGCGGCCGTCGACCCGGTGCCGGCGCTGGTGCGCGCGACCGGCCGCGAGATCGGCCTGCGCGCCGTGCCGCTGCCGGGCTGGGCCACCAGCCTGTCGCTGTGGCAGGTGAAGCTGGCGTCGGAGCTGGTGTTCGTCGGCGATGCCGGCGTGACCGAGCCGAAGGGCGCGTCGAAGCGGGTCGGTGTCGAATGGTCGAACGACTGGCAGTTGAACCGCTGGCTGCTGCTGGACGCCGACGTGGCCTGGTCGCGGGCGCGCTTCGAGCAGGAAGAAGAACCGGGCAGCGGCACGCAGGTGCCGAATGCGATCCCGCGCTCGGCCTCGTTCGCGCTGGCCGCCGACGACCACGGTGCGTGGTTCGGCGGGCTGCGCTGGCGCTACATCGGCAGCTATGCGCTGGAGGAGACCGGCACGCAGCGTTCGTCGTCGCTGTGGACCGCGAACCTGAAGGCCGGCTGGCGTGCCAGCCCGTCGCTGCAGTTCACGCTCGACGTGCTGAACCTGTTCGACCGCGAGGCGCATGACATCGAGTACTGGGGCGCCGCGTGCTCGCACAACGACGGCCCGGGGTGCAACGGTGGCGCCGGCATCGACGGCCGGCTGGTGCACCCGATGGAGCCGCGCACCTTCCGCGTCTCGATGCGCGCGACGTTCTGAAGAACACGACAGTCCAGGAGAGCCACGCCATGACCGACGAAGTGATCAAGCCGAAGATCGGCGAGTACCGCCGCCACCTGCTGATCTGCACCGGCCCGCGCTGCACGCAGCAGGGCGAATCGCAGGCGCTGTTCGACAGCCTCGGCGACAAGTTCAAGGCCGCCGGCCTGCACGAGGGCGAGCTGCGCGTGAAGCGCAGCCGCGTCAGTTGCTTCGCCGCCTGCAAGGGCGGCCCGGTGATGTGCGTGCAGCCCGACGGCACCTGGTACTACGACGTGACGCCGGCCAACATGGACCGCATCATCGAGCAGCACCTGGTGGGTGGAAGGCCGGTCGAGGACCTGGTGTTCCACCAGGGCCCGACCGGCGGTTGATTCAGCGCGCCGCCACCGCCCGCACGAAGGCCTCGACGACCGGCGGCACGACGCCCTTCAGCGCGGCGCGCTCCGGCTGGAACAGCGTGCCGACGAAGAACGGATGGCCGTCGAGCTCGATCGCGCGGACCTCGCCGTTCTCGTCGTGCGCGGTGGCGCGCAAAGGCCCCTGCGTCAGCAGCGCGGCGAATGCCGGGTTGAGCCCGTAGTTGCAGCGGTAGCCCTCCTGCGCGGTCGCGGCGCCATAGGCCGCAGCAATGCGCGAGTCCGGCGCCAGGCGCAGGTCCTGGCTCACCTCGACCAGCGAGCAAGCCAGCGCACTGATCACCGCGCGCTCGGCTTGCGGCGCAGTCTCGGCATGCTCGGCATCGGCCCAGCCCAGCACGTCGCGCGCGAACTCGATCACCGCATGCTGGAAGCCGCCGCAGGTGCCGAGGAAGGGCACGCCGCGCTCGCGCGCAACGCGGATCGCCCGCAGCACCGCGCCCATGTCGCGGTACGGGCTGCCCGGCACGCACCACAGGCCGTCGTACGCGGCGAGCGCGTCATCGGCCGGCAACGCGTCGCTGGCCAGCCAGTCGAACGCGACGGTCTGCCCAAGCTGCTCGGCGACCAGGCCGAGTGCGACCGGAATCGCGCGGTGCGCGGTGATGTCGTCGTCGCGGTCGCCGACCAGGCCGATGCGACGCGCGCCCATCAGAAGCCCTCCTCGACCAGCTCGGCCGCGCGGATCAGCGCGCGGGCCTTGGCCTCGGTCTCCTTCCATTCGAGCTCGGGCACCGAGTCGGCGACCACGCCGGCCGCGGCCTGCACGTACAGCGTGTTGTCCTTGACGATGCCGGTGCGGATCGCGATCGCGACGTCCATGTCGCCGGCGAAGCTGAGGTAGCCGCAGGCGCCGCCGTAGATGCCGCGCTTCACCGGCTCCAGCTCGTCGATGATCTCCATCGCCCGCACCTTCGGCGCGCCGGTCAGCGTGCCGGCCGGGAACGTGGCGCGCAGCACGTCGAGGCTGGTCATGCCGTCCTTCAGCAGGCCCTCGACGTTGCTGACGATGTGCATCACGTGCGAGTAGCGCTCGACCGTGAAGGCCTCGGTCACCTTCACGCTGCCGGTCTTCGCGATGCGGCCGATGTCGTTGCGCGCCAGGTCGATCAGCATCACATGCTCGGCGCGCTCCTTCGGGTCGCTGCTCAGCTCGGCCTCGAGCGCCTTGTCCTGCGCCGGCGTCGCGCCGCGCGGGCGGGTGCCGGCCAGCGGGCGGATCGTGACCTTCTCGCCCTCGGGCGTGGTCTCCTGGCGCACCAGGATCTCGGGCGACGCGCCGACGATCTGGAAATCGCCCATGTCGTAGAAGTACATGTACGGCGACGGGTTCAGCGAGCGCAGCGCGCGGTACAGGCTCAGCGGCGATTCGGTGTAGCGCTTCTTCAGCCGCTGGCCGACCTGCACCTGCATCATGTCGCCGGCCGCGATGTACTCCTTGGCCTTCAGCACCGCGGCGAGGTAGTCCTCTTTCGCGAACTCGCGCTCCACCGCGTGCGAGGTGCCGCGGCGCACCGGCGGCGCGGTGACGCTGTACTTCAGCTTGTCGCCCAGTTCGGCCAGGCGCCGCTTGGCCTTGAAGAAGGCCTCCGGCTGGCCCGGGTCGGCGTAGACGATCAGGTAGAGCCGGCCCGACAGGTTGTCGATGACCGCCAGTTCCTCGCACTGCAGCAGCAGGATGTCGGGCGTGTCGAGCCCGCCGGGCAGCTCGGTCTTCGCGAGCTTGTGCTCGATGAAGCGCACCGCGTCGTAGCCGAAGTAGCCGGCCAGCCCGCCGCAGAAGCGCGGCAGCCCGGGGCGCAGCGCGACCTTGAAGCGCTTCTGGTAGGCGGCGATGAAGTCGAGCGGGTTGCCTTCGTGCGTCTCGACGACCTGGCCGTCGGTGACGACCTCGGTGCGAAAGCCGGTGGCGCGCAGCTGCGTGCGCGCCGGCAGGCCGATGAACGAATAGCGGCCGAAGCGTTCGCCGCCGACCACCGATTCGAGCAGGAAGCTGTGCTTGCCGCTGCCGGTGCCGTAGGCGAGCTTCAGGTAGAGCGACAGCGGGGTTTCGAGATCGGCGAAGGCTTCGGCGATCAGCGGGATGCGGTTGAAGCCTTGCGAGGCGAGGCTCTTGAATTCAAGTTCGGTGATCACGTGCTGGGGCCCTCCACGGCCCGGCGCGGCGCCTGGGGGGCCGGCCTGGTGACTGCATTCTGCGGATGGCACGCGGCGCGCGGTGTACGGCGGGCGCGGCGGCCGATGGAGCCGGAGGGCGGGGGCTGGAAGCAGCCCCGTCGGCCCACGGCAAGCAAACCTGCGTGGATCAGGCCCGCCAGGGCCAGGCTCCCCGGTCGTGCGACCCCTTGGTTTGCTTGCGTGCGATGAACATCGAAAAAGTGTAGCAGGCTTGGCATTCCATCCGGGGAAGCGATCGGTCGTCCGTGAAATCATGAATGGACCCGCCCTTGTCACCGACAGACACTCCTGCGTTGCCTGGAGCGCTCCATACTGGGGCGTCGGGCTCACGATGACAACGAGATGGAGACTGCCGTGATTCGTCGAATCTTCCTGCTGGCCGCCACGGCCACCGCCTTCGCGGCACCGCTTGCGACGCAAGCCCAGACCCAGCCCGCGGCCGTCGAACTGGCCGGCGTGCGCTACGAGCCCACCGTGCAGGTGGCCAACACGAAGCTGGTGCTGAACGGCGCCGGCATCCGCTACAAGGCGATCTTCAAGGTCTACACCGCCGGCCTGTACCTGACGGCGAAGGCGACGACGCCCGAGGCGGTGCTCGCGACGCCGGGCCCGCGCCGCATGCACATCACGATGCTGCGCGACATCGACGCGAACGAACTCGGCAAGCTCTTCACGCGCGGCATGGAACAGAACACCACGCGCGACGACTTCATGAAGTCGATCGGCGGCACGCTGAAGCTCAGCGAGGTGTTCTCGGCGAAGAAGAAGCTGGTGGCCGGCGATTCGTTCTACGTCGACTGGCTGCCGGGCCAGGGCACGGTGATCGTCGTCAACGGCAAGCCGGCCAACGACCCGATCAAGGAACCGGAGTTCTATTCGTCGCTGTTGAAAATATGGCTGGGCCATTCGCCCGCCGATTCGTCATTGAAGGACGCGTTGCTCGGAAAAACCGCCACCGGCAACGGCGCGGGCGCCGGCAACAACTAGCCGGGCACCAACTGGTCGAGCCGGTCGATGAAACCATCGGCATCGACCTCTCGCACCGGCTCGCCGTGGTTGTAGCCGTAGGTCACGAGGATCACCGGGCAGCCCGCCGCGCGGGCCGCCTGCGCGTCGTTGGCGGAGTCGCCGACCATCAGCACCTGTGACGGCGGCACGCCGAGCGCCTTGCACGATTCGAGCAACGGCAGCGGGTGCGGCTTCTTCTGCGCGAACGCATCGCCGCCGAACACATGGCGGAAGAAACCGGCCAGCTGCTTCTTCTCGAGCAGCGCCTGCGCAAAGGCCGTCGGCTTGTTCGTCAGGCAGGCCAGCGGCACGCCGGCACGCTGCAGGCGCAGCAGCCCTTCGACCACGCCGGGAAACACCTCGGCCTGCTCGCCGTTGACGCGCCGGTAGTGCCGCTGGTAGCTGGCCCAGGCCTCGTCGTAGCGGTCGTCCACGCCGTCCACTTCCATCAGCGTGCGGCGGATCAGGTGCTCCGAACCCTTGCCGACCGTGTGCGCGATGAAGCCGCGCCTGATCGGCGGCAGCGCCAGCTCACCGAGCATCGCGTTCAACGCGACAGCGAAGTCGCCGAGCGTGTCGACCATCGTGCCGTCGAGGTCGATCAGCGCGGCGCGCCAGGCGGGGTGGTTCGACTTCATGGTGTTCACAACTGTGGATAGGAGTCAGGACTGCGGGCGTTCGAGCGCAGCGATCAGGTCGGCGGCGATGACCAGGTCGCGCGTCTCGAAGCCTTCGCTGAACTCGCCGTGGATCGACAGCAGCATCTCGCGCGCGTCGCGGGCTCGTGCTTGGGCGCGCCAAAGCTGCGCGAGGTCGATCGCCGATCGCAGCCGCCACGACAGTGCGCCGATGGTCCGCGCTTGCGCGATCGACTCGACGAGTATCGTCTCGGCTTCGCGCGCCCGACCCCGGGCGCTCTGAATCGAGGCTTGGACGCGAAGGAGTTCTGGCAGGCACCACCCTTCACGCTGTGCGCGTGCGGTATCCAGTGCGGTTCGCATCGTCGTTTCAGCTTCGTCCAGTCGCCCGCAATGGACGAGCGCGTCTGCCTGGACACTGAGGTAGTAAGGAACCCGCACCAGGTAGTTGACATCGCGGAACTCCTCGACGGCCTGCTTGAGACCGTCGATCGCACCGGCCGAAGCATCGCCTCGCGCGTACGCCAGGGCAGCGCGGTAGAAACCGGCGATCGGACGCCGGGTCACCAGGCCTTGCCTCGCGACATGCTCAGCGAGCATGTCGACGTATCGATCGCACTCCTCGTAGCGCCCGCTCCAATACAAAACTGGACACGCATAGGTGAGGGCATTGTTGATGGAAAGGTGATGCTGGGTCGGGCGTGCGCGCTCGAACGCGGCTGCCGCCGTGCGTGCGGCGGTGTCGGGAGCACCTGCCAGCCATTGAACCTGCGACAGCGCACATTCCGTCAGCACGGCGATGTCGGCCAGATATCGCACGCCGTAAGAGCCGTTGAAATATCGAAGGTCGCGCTGCTGCAGGTCTTGGAGCCGCTGTTGGGCGCCTTGAAGGCGGCCGAGAAAGAGCTCCGCGATGCCCAGGTGCACTTCGCCTTCTGGCAGGACGGAAGGATCCTCTGCGGCTGCCAATGAGGAGAAGGTCTCGATGGTGCGTATTCCATCCTCCGGTCGGCCCGTAAAGAGTTCGTAGGCCGTGATCAGCATCAGGCAGCGAAGGCGGTAATCGGTGTTGCCGATCCGACTGGCGATCTCCGATGCCCGTCGCAACGCATCCATCGCCTGGGGCTTGAGGCCACGCGTGATCATCGTCGCGCCGCCGAGCCACAGCTTGAGCTTCATCTCGAACGCCGTTCCGACGAGGCCCGCGGCATCGAGTTCTTCGACCGCCCGCGATACATGAACGCGGCATTCCTCGATGAGCGAGAAATGATTCCACAGCAGGAGGCCTGCCACGGTCAGCCGGATGCCCAGTGATCGGTTCGCCGCATCCCGCCAGGCCCACGTCAGCGCGCCGCGCAGGTCACCGATGACGCGCCCATAGGCGTCCCCCCAGTCTCCACCTGGACGGTGCGCCCACTCGCCGGCCGCCCGCTCGAGCGCCGCGCACATGTGCTCCGCGTGGCGTTGGCGCATCGCCTGGTCCTCCCCGCTGACCTGCAGGCGTTCGAGGCAGTAGGCACGCGTCGTTTCCAGCAGGCGGTAGGCGACCACGCCGCCGGCGGCATCCATCGCCAGCAGCGACTTCGCAGCAAGCTGAGCGAGCACATCCACCACGTCGACGGGGTTTCCGTTCGACACGGCAGCCGCGCCGTCGACGCCGAATGCGCCCGCGAACACGGAGATCGCGCGCAGCAAGGCGGCCTCGCGCCCGGAAAGAAGGCTGTAGCTCCAGTCGAGCGTCGCGAGAAGGGATTGCTGCCTGACGGGCGCGCCGGGCGGACCCAGCTTGAGGAGGCGAAACCTGTCGTCCAGCATCTGCAGGATCCGCTCCGGCGGAAATGTGGCCGTCTGCGTCGCGGCGAGTTCGATGGCGAGCGCGTTGCCGTCGAGCCGGCGGCAGATCTCCGCCACTGCCGGCGCGTCGGCATCGGTCAGCGGGTACGCCGCCCGCTCTGCTGCGCGCGTGGCGAACAATTCGAACGCGGGATACTTCCGCGCCTCGTCTGCCGTGGGGCTCTCGCTGGGATCGCATTCCAGCCCGCGGAGGCGATGCACGCGCTCGCCGCGGATCCTGAGGGGCTCACGGCTCGTCGCGAGGATGCGGACGCCGTCGAGGTCGCGGCCGAGCCGCTCGACAGCCGCGGCCAACGCAGGCAGCAGGTGCTCGCAATTGTCGAACAACAGGACCTTCTGCTGCAGTCGCAAGGCATGCACGACGCTCGACAGCGGGTCCGCGCCCGTGACGCCGAGGCCGAGCGCCGAGGCGAGCACCGCGGGTACGAGCTGCGGGTCGCTGATCGTCGCAAGGTCGATGAACGCAGCGCCGTCGGCGCACTCCCGCGCCAGCAGTCGGGCCACTGCAGACGCGACCGTCGTCTTGCCGATGCCGCCCGCACCGACGATCGAGACGAGCCGCGACTCCTCCAGGTCGCTCCGAATGCCGTCGATCGCGTCTGCCCGCCCGACGATCGGCGTTGTCTCGGCGGGCACGTCGTGGCGGCGTGCGGTCGCCGAGGCGGAGGCAAGGCGACTGGGCGATGCCGTCGCCTGGACCGGTGCGACAAACCTGTAGCCCCGTCCCGGCACCGTCGCGATGTACTTGGCGTTGCCCGCTTCGTCGACGAGAGCTCGTCTCAACGCCACCATGTTGACCTTGAGGTTCTCCTCCTCGACGACCGTATTCGGCCAGACGCGCGACATCAACTCGCGCTTGCTCACGAGTTCACCTGGGCGCTCGACCAGAGCCGTCAGGATCTCCAGTGCACGGCTGCCCAGCCGAACAGGAACCCCATCTCGCCACAGGACCTGGCTCTCGAGACCGAGCACGAAGGGCCCGAAGGCGACGAATCGCGGAGCCCACACGGCGATGCCATCTGTCACTGACTGATCCCTCCAGACGGTCTCTGTTCCAGCTGAATCCCCCGCTGTTGACGAGCGGACCCCGGCGCGGCGACTCTCGCCGGAAATCCCGAACTCCTGGTTCATTCTCTCGACGATCGCTTCGGGTGTCTTGGCAGGCGCCATGATGCCGCACCAGGCGGACATCTCGAAGCCGGCCCGGATCGACGGCTGGATTGCGCCATTCGAACGAGCGACGGCGGCGTCCTATTTCGCCCTGGTTCCGGAGGCTGCATGCTGCGTTGGTTGCCTGCCGAGCGACGCGAGGTTGCGCATGGAGGTGTTCGCGGCAGCGCCGATCGCGATCAGCGGCGAGAGCGTCCGCCTCGCCGTCCGCCTGCGCGCGCTGCCGGACGACGATCCGTCTGGCTGGAAGTTCCAGCTCCACGACGCCTGCCGCGGCATCCGCGCCGCACCGTGCGCCGAACGACAGCCGCCGCCTGCTCGAATCCATGGTCGGCGTCGACATTCACACGCACGCCGGCCACATCATCGGCCTCGACCGCGTCGAGCACGGCGGCCGCTTCGCGCCGGTCGCTGACCCGATGCGCGACGGCGGCATGGCCGTGCTGTGCCTGGCCATCGTCTCCGACTCGCCAACGCACCGCGTCACCGCCGAGAAACGCATCCGGCCTTTCCGTGACCCTCAGCCCGGCGAGCTGCAGGCCTACGGTGAAGAGTCGTTCCGGCGCGAGCACGAACTCGCGCGCGCAGGGCTTGCGCACGTCGACGTTCGCCTCGTACCGCGACCTGCCGGCCCTGGCCGACGCTCTGTTGCAGCATGGGTTCAGCGCAGACGACGTGCAGCGCATCCTTGGTGGCAACTACGCTCGCGTGTCCCGCGCGAGCCTCGGTGACGGTGGCGTGCCATCGCAGGTCGCGTCGTCCGGCGGGGCCACGCAGTCAGAGCCTGGTGGCCACCACCCCCGCGAAGGAAGCTGATGGCTATTTGACGTCGGGAAACGCGGGCCAGGATGAAGGGTTGTCGCACATGGACAACTTCGGATTCTGCGCAACGATTGTCGCTGCAGGATTCGGGTCGGTCAGCGCCCCTGCGTCGTCACTGCCCGTCACTGTGAGGTTCAAGGTATTGACAGGCGCGGTGTATGCGCCGGCACCGCTCGTCGCATTGGTCAGGATGCCACCCGTGCCATGGGCAAAGGATCGCCCCAGCAGACTGACATTGGCGCCCAGTGTCAGATTGGCGTTGGCAGCCTTGGATTGCGTCGAGCCGTCGAGGGCACCCAGATTCAATACGCCCTTGCTCAGGTTGGCGATACTGATTTTCACGTCGCTGTCGACGACCACATTGTCCAGCGTCATTTGAATGATGCTTTGCGTATTGGCATACGCCGTGTCGGCGTGCAAGCCACGGAAGGTGAGATTGCCGGCGCCGACCAATCCTGCCGACTTGTTGCTGGGGATGTTCATCATCCGGACGTTGCTCATGACGATGTCATGGAAATTGGGAACCAGCCAACCCAGACCCGGGAATGGATCCGCCGCAGGACTTGTGTAGTACTGATCGAAAATCAGAAAGTCCTTGATCCCGCGCATGCAAGCGCCGTCGTAGTAGATGTTGCTGACATCCCCACCGCGTGCTTGCCCGCTCTTGATGCGCAGGCCAACGAGACCCATGTCGGTTGCTGCGTTGTTGCCGTCGTAGCTGCCATCGAAATAGTTGTCGTAAATGTGAATGTTGCGAACGCCGGCGTTGGTCGGGCTCCCGATAGACAGACCGTGACCGGTGTAGTTGTGGTTGTGGGCGACCACGATGCCGAAGGTCCGGTTGGAAGAAACATCGCGATCGCCATCAATGCCCCACAGCTGGCTGGCACCGCTCGCAGCACCTTGCGCGGCTTGAGGCCGCGGGTCGGCCAGCCCCCCCTTGAAGGCGACGTTGTCATCGGACGGGCTGAGGTAGTTGTAGACGATGGCCACGTTCTTCACATAGCCGTCGAAATGGACGGAGCCGCTGGACGAAGTGCTGCTGCCAGTTTGGAGCTTGGCGAACGCCGGGCCGCTGGCCACGCTGGGGTCGACGCCATCGGTGTTCTTCACACCCGTCGAACTGGCGTCGATGGTGGCGCCTGTGTAGAGCTTGGTGTAGGACCCGCTGACACCATCAAAGCTGTCGTTGTTCATGCCGACGCCGGCTTGATTCGCCGCATCTGGAAGCAATGGGGTTTTGATCTTGATGCCCCACACCGTCAGGCCATCCACGCCATCCGCCTCGAACGTGAAGAACGTGCTGTTGCGCAGCGTGATCTGGTAGAGCGTCAAGTTCTTCGAATGCTGCATCCAGACCATGCCCGGGTTGCCCTGGAAACTGTAGGGGCCACCGCCGATGTCCTTGTTGCCGTGGTAAGCAATGTCCCACCAGTTGGATGTCACCCAGCGTGCGCAAGCCGGCGTTGCACTGGTGCAGCCCGGGCTTGTCACCGTCACGCCATTCGGGACGCTGCTGGCTTGCCGGTTCACCACATAGGCGATGGCTGGCGTCGTGACGATGGTCTTGCCCATGGCAGTGACGACGTCGCACGCTGTGCCTTCGGGCGCAAGTTGGCCGCTGCGGTACGCGGCAATCGTATTGGTGCAGCTGAACTTCGGCGTGACCACGCCGGTGATGTTGCTGCCGGAATAGGTGAAGCTCTCCGTCGTCCCGGTGGCCCAGCGAATGAGCGGATAAAGAGGCGACGAACTGATCAAGGGCATGTAGCCACGCGAGTCAATCGAGCCCGTGCCGACGATCGCTGCATTGACGGTATGGATGCCACGAATGAATGCGTAGCAGTTTTGCATGCCACTTACGCCAGCAAGCGTAGCCTCTCCCGCGTTCACCGTGCCAGCGGGTGCCGGCAGGCCGGCCGGATTGTTGATGGCGGCGCCGCAGGTAATGGGGTTGGGGCGATCCTGCGCAGACTTGTCATACAACACCACGTCGCGACTGGCAAACAGCGTGACGCCGTCATCAACCCAAAGTGTCACGCCGGAGGGCAACACCAGCGGACCGGAGAGAAAGGCGTTGCCCGCGCCACTGCCGTTCTTGACCAGTCGCACCGCGAAACGCTTCGGCTTGAGCGCGGAAAGTGCCTCGCCGGAAGCGCCAGCGATGTTGACAAGCGGTTGGTTCGCAGCAGTTTGCAGGCCGGCCGCCAATTTATCGGCTATCGCGATCACGGCGCCGACCTGGGCGTCCACGGCAACACCGCAAGCATCCAGCGCAGCCTGGATTCTGGCTTGATCGGGATTGTTCAGCGCCGTACTGGCGCCACCCAATGTCGCCGGGGTCGGGTCCGCGCTGCCAGGAAGCGAACCGTCTGAATTCTTGACCAGGGAATTGCTGGCTTGCAGCGTGGCGCAGACCTGGCTGCCTTGCGGCAGTTCTGGCGCGTCCGGCAGGTTCGTATCGTCGGCGTAACGCCCACCACCACCACCGCAACCGGTCAGCGCAAGGCTGAGCGCAATCAAGATACCGCCCATGAACTTGACGGCTTGGCTGGGCGGGAGGTCCGTCGCATGAACGGCGGATGAGCGGACGGTGCGGACAAGCGCCGGGCCAGCCTGCCCCGTTCCGACGGCGGCGCCCGGGGCGAGCAGGCATTGACGAGCGAAATGTGGCATGGGATTCCTTGCAACGAATGTGGGCGAGGACGAAGCCGACACCGAGTGATGCGAGCGCTGGGTTGTTGCCTTCGGTGGTGGCACAACATGTCTGACAACTTCATTATTCGCCGCCTATTTGTAAAACAAATATAGGGAAAATACCCAAGGTGCCTGTCATATTTGAGGGCCTGTTAGCATTGCTTCTCCCCCGTTGCAAGTGCCGACGCCCGCGCGACACAGTTCGCCACACCCGCAATTCGATGAGCGACTCCATCCTGCAAATCAGTGGTGCCGGCTCGCTCCCGGACCGCATCTATGCTCACGTCGTCGAAGCGATCCTGCGCGGCGACTTTTCGGCGACCGGCAAACTGCCGACCGAGGGTGAGCTGGCGAGCCAATTTGCCGTTTCGCGCCCGACCATTCGCGAAGCGTTGGCGCGCCTGCGCTCCGATGGCTTGATCGATTCGCGGCGCGGCTCCGGCAGCCGTGTCGTGCGTCAGCCAGGCTCGTTGGTGTCAAGCGCGCCACCAATCAAAAGCCTTGCCGATATCGAGCACTACTACGTTTTTCGCTGCTGCGTCGAGGGCGGTTCGGCAGCAGGCGCCGCCGAATTCCACGATGTCGACGACCTGGCGGCCATCCGCGCCAGTTTCGACGCGCTGAGTATGGCCATGGAGAGCGGGAAGTCCGGCATCGACGAAGACGTCAAGTTTCACATGGCGATCGCGCGTGCATCACACAACCCGTTCTTCGTTGCCACCGTCGAGACCAGCATTGCGCCGATCCGCCAGTTCATGGAGCTGGCGCGCAACGTCACCGACAAGAAGAGCGTCGAACGCGTGCACGTGAACCAGACTGAGCACCTGGCGATTCTCGAGGCAATCGCGCGGCGAGCGCCGACCGAGGCGGCCGAGGCGACACGTGTGCACATACTGAATGCCAAGCGGCGCATCTTCGAGAGAACGTTGTTGCCCTGAGATGCACGACGGAGGCCCGGCGAGGTGCGGCAGCGGGAGAGGCAGCGCCTTGACAGGCACCGGCCCGAAGGGTGATCTCATCAAAAGGGCACCCGCGGCGTTGCGCGGCTGGCCCAGGCAACAAGCTTGGGCCAGCCGTGCGCCTTGCGGGTGCCCTTTTGATGAGTCACGCGAGCCTTCCCGTCGTGTTAACAGGCCCTAGACCCACAGGGGGGCGGATGAGACTTGATTCTTGGCGAGCCGTCGCCGGCATCGTGATGGTGCTCGGCTTGGTGATGCCAACGGCGGCGATCACGACGGAGGCAGAGCAAGCCTCAGTACCGACGGTGCATCTCGAGTCGGTGGTCGATCAGGACATTGCCCGTTTCTGGAGGGCATTTGACGCAATCAACGCTACGACTGACCCCGCAGAGCGTCTCCGGCTGATCCAGACGATCTATATCGACCCCGGCACGCCTGGGCTGCGCGAACTCATGACCGCGCGCCGGTACACGGCGCAACAATATGTCGACGCCATCGTGGGTTGGCCCAGGTTCTGGGCTTCCGTCAGGCCGCTCACGTCCCGCTCACGTCCCGCTCACGTCCCGCTCGCGGCAGGCCGTGGCGACCCTGAACGACGCTTCAAAAGCGAAATGGCCGGTGACAACTACGACAACTGGCTTTGGAACAGCGCAAACAACGCGTTCGGGGTGAGCGACGGCGGCTCCTAGAGCGGGTGAAGCACACGAGCCCGACGGCCGTCCGGCTTGCGAGCGACCAGCAGGAACAGCACGAGCCCGGCCAGGGTGAGCGCGAACCCGGCCCACACGGCAGACAGCAGACCGTGTCCGTGCGCGATCGCCTGCCCTCCTGCCCAGGCGCCGATCGCGTTCGCCACGTTCAAGGCCGCCAGGTTCATCGCGCCCATCAAGGTCGGCGCATCCGGCGCGGCCTGCGTGAGCCGTACCTGGATGGTGGGGATGGCGACCATCATCGTGGCACCGACGGCCAGCATTCCGGCCATCAGGACCCACGTGCTCTGCCCGCCGACGGCCAGGAGCGCCAAGGCGACCAGGGCGCTGCCGAACCCGGCGGTCAGACCTCTCGAGGGATGACGGTCCGCCAGCCACCCGCCGACGATGTTCCCCGCGGTCATGCCGATGCCGAAGAGGCCCAATGCGACGGGAATCCATGATGCGCCCAGGTGGGCCACATCGGTCACGAACGGGCCGATGAAGGTGTAGACGGCAAATATGCTGGCCACGCCCAGAGCGGCCACGGCCACCATCGCCCACACGGACGCGCGGTTCAGGGCCCGCAGTTCCCGCAGCACCGGCCCGCCGTCCAGCGCACGGGAGCGCGGCACCCAGATCCACAGCGCGAGCCACGACAGCACGCCCAACGCCGACACGGCGAGGTAGGCATTGCGCCATCCGAGCGCCTGGCCGAGCCATGTGGCCAGCGGCGAGCCGACGATCGTGGCCACGGTGAGGCCCGTCATCACCAGCGCAAATGCGCGCCCGCCCTGGCCGGGTCCGACGATGTACGACGCAACCACGGCCCCCGCACCGAAGTACGCGCCCTGCGGGATGCCGCTGATGAAGCGGGCGAGCACGAAGCCTCCCAGCCCGGTCGCCACCGCGGAGAGCACGTTGCCGACGACGAAGATCGCCATCAAGACGAGCAGCAGGGTCTTGCGGTTCAAGCTGGCGGCCAGGATCGTCACGGCAGGGCCGCCGAGCACGACACCGAAGGCATACGCCTCGATCGCGTGCGTCGCGGTCCAGAGGTCCAGCTCGAGGCCAGCGGCAAACAGCTGGAGGATGCCCATGCTGGCGAATTCGGACGTTCCGATGCAGAACGTTCCGAGCGCCAGCGCCAGCAAGGTGAGCGGCTTGCGGCTGAGCTGGCGCGCATCGCGGCAATGCGTCTTCGAGGACGTGCACTGCGGTTCGTAGGCTTTCTCGAGCATGAGGTTCTCCTGCGCGCGTCAAAGGCCGAACGGCAGGGTGCCTGAGGAGGCACCAGTCCGGGCCTGGCGCAACGTTGGCGGGTCACGATGACGACGGACGCTGCTCGCCGGGGCCGAGCACGAACCACCAATGGGCGATGACGCCGACGCCCCAGGACAGCAGCGCGTACACCACCCACCAGGGCGCGCCCGTCCACACATTGATGCCGGCCAGCAGCACCATGGTCAAGACGAAGACGAGGCAGTGAATGCGCAAGCCTCGCTTCCGCTCCGAATGGCCGAGTCTCTTCATCGTGTCCTCCTTGCGCGGCTCATCCGCCCTATCGCACCAACGCCCGTGCCGCCTCGTCGATGGCCTGGGCCACCGCATCGGGCTGCGAGACGTAGACGGCGTGGCTCGCCTTCACCTCCTTGATCGAGGCCTTCGCGCGGCCGGCCATCTGGCGCTGCGCGGGCGGCGGGATGATGCGGTCGTCGGTGCTCAGCACGTACCAGCTGCGGTGCGTCTTCCAGGCGGGCTGGGACACCTTGGCCTCGAAGGCGGCCACCGCCGGGGGAATCTGGGCCGCGGCCAGGAAGGCGCCCTGCGCCGGCGGCAGGTCTTGCGCGAAGGCCTGCGGGAAGATGGCGGCGTCGAAGAAAAGATAGCCGTCCGCCGAGGGCTGCACAGGGGGCGGGGTGCCGCCTTCGAGCATCGACGACACCGACTCGCCCGCGTCGGGCACGAAGGCCGCCACGTAGACCAGCCCTGCCACGTTCGGGGCGTTGCCCGCCTCGGTGATCACCACACCGCCGTAGGAATGGCCCACCAGCAGGGCCGGGCCGTTCTGCCGGGCCAGCACCCGATGCACGGCAGCGACGTCCGCCGCGAGCGAGGTGAGCGGGTTCTGCACGATGCTGACGGCGTAGCCCTTGGCCAGCAGCAGGTCGTGCACACGATGCCAGCCCGAGCCGTCGGCCCAGGCACCATGAACGAGAACGACGTTTTTCACTTTGGCTTTCTCCACAGGTTGTTGAGCGGAAGCGGGGGCTCCTGCCAGCAGCGCTGCTGCAAGCGGCACCGTCAGGCACAGCAGATGGATGGGGTTCTTCAAGGCAAGGCTCCTTCCAGGGTGAGAGAGGCAATGAAACTGGCGTCAGCGCGCGAGCCAGCCGATGGTTGGCGCGTGCAGGCTGTGGATGTACAGGCGCTGCGCGGTCTCGGTAGCGCCGGTGGTCTCCGGATAGGCACCGGTGGGGTCCTGCAGGTCTTCGACGACGCGGCCGTCTTCGTCGATCGCGAAGACGTGGCCGTAGGGCTTGCCGAGCGGCAGCCAGGCGCGCGGCAGCCGCAGCAGCATCTTGCGCAGAAAGGGCCACTCCGCGAGGCTGTCCGCGGCCGGGTTGCGCGGCTTGAAGAGACCCACCCAGAGGCGACCGTCGCGGCCGCGCATCAGGTTGTCGGGATAGCCGGGCAGGTTGTCCAGCAGCACGCGTGCCGGCGACGCGGCACCGTGCACGTCGACGTTGCGTGCGGCGGCATCGATCTTCCAGATGCGGTAGCGGCCGGTCTCCGCGACGAACAGCGTGTTCCCATCGGCTGACAGTGCGATGCCGTTCGCGAAAGAAAATCCGTGCGCCACGACGCGTGTGACGTGCGCCACCGGGTCGTGCGCAAGCACGCGGCCGGTGGCGGCCTGCTCGAGGATGTCCAGCACGCTGGCCTCGTAGGTGCCGCCCCAGCGCGACGGCGCGAAGCGGGTCGACGCATCGGTGAAGTAAACCGTGCCATCGCGCGCCACCACCACCGCGTTGGCATAACGGATCGGGTCGCCCGGACCCACGCGGTCGGCGAGCAGCTCCACCTTGCCGTCGCGGCCGATGGCGAGCAGGCCCTTCATCGCATCGGCGGCCAGCAGGCGGCCCTGGGCGTCGAAGTCGAACCCCAGCACCCGCCCGCCGGTGCTGGCGAGCACCTCGTGCTGGCCGCCGTCGGCATCCATGCGCAGCAGCGTGCCGCTGGTCATCGCGACGTAAAGCTTGCCGTCGGGACCGAAGGCGATGTGCTCGGGCCCGAACTCCGTGCCGATGTCGATGCGATGCAGCTGCGCAAGGCGCGTGTTCGGCGCGTGCGGCCCGACGTAGCCGGGCGGCGTCGGCGCGGGCCAGGCCACCGGCTCGGCGGGCACCGGCCACAGGCAGAGGTAGGCTGCAGCAGCCACGGCGGCCAGCGCCACAGCGGCCGATGCCATGCGGGCCGCGGAGCCGCGGAGCCTCGTCGACGGCTCCCTCGTTCCGGCGCCGGGTGCGGCCATCACGTTCAAGGTCTTCATGCCGTCACCCCCTGTGCGCGAATGAAGGAGCCGTGGAAGCCGAGCGGGATGGCGGCGGGCACGTCGGCCGTGGCGAGCAACTCCATCGTTCGCGCATCCACGATCGCCAGCGCCGAGCCCTGTGTTCGCTGGCTGCAACCCACTGCGAGCAGCACGCCGTCGTCTTCTTCGGTCCCCCCGGGACGGGCGACGAAGACCGGCTCGCCGTAGATGCGATCACCGTCGCTGAAGGCGCAGCTCCGGCCGCTGCCCACGTCCACCTTGACGATGGATGAACCGTAGCCGCCCTCGGCCTGCGGGCCATCGGCCGCGCCCCAGGCGTAGCGGTAGTCGCTGCCGGCGAATCGTTGGTAGTGGATGCTGGGGAACTCGAAGCCGCCATCACCGAGCGTCTGCACTTCAGCGCGCGGCCTGCCGGGCCGCATCGCGATGCGCACGAGACGCGGCCTGAGGTCCGGCAACTGTTCGGCCATGCGGGCGACACGCAGGTCCCCCATGATCGCGGCGTTCGGATAGGCCAGCGCATCGAGCACCGTCTCGTCACCGCGCTCGAAGGCGTTGACGGTGTGGAACACGAACATCGCGTCGGCCTCGTGCTCGCTGATCGCCCCGCTGGTGCGATCCATCCGGATCAGCCGCGTGCCGTCCTGCGGCCGCCACTCGAAATGGTCGATGTAGCCGCGGTTGGACCAGAGCATGTCCCGTGGCCTGACGGCGAACGGATGGGCCAGCAGCACCGCGTGTTTCGGCGTGAGGCCGAACGAGTGCAGGTAGGGCACGCGCTCCGTCCGCCACGATCCGACGACCCGACGCACGCGCTGGCGGTCAGCATGCTCGTAGACCGAGACCACACCGCCTCCGGCGCCGAACGTCGTCGCCAGATTGACGACCTGCCGGCGCGCGAAGTCGCGATGCGGGTGGGCGCTCATCAAGGTGCCGCCGAGACCGTCACGCTCGTACGGCCGCACGCCAAGCGAGCGCAGTGACGCCGCGTCGATGCGCACCTGCCGCGCCCCTTCGGTGAGCGCGACGACGTCGTCGCCCATCTGCACGATGTTGACGTTGGTGTTGTCGGTGCTGCGCTGCACCGGCTGCAGCAGTCGCTGCCACGGCGTGCGGCCCGTCGGCGTGCCGAACGAGGACAGCTGCGCGCGGCCGGCAGCGATCTCGCGCGCCGCCTCGCTGTCGAGCAGGCGGGACTGGAACCGCACCGCCGAGCCACCGATGCGAAAAGCGTAGATCTGGCCGAGGCCGTCGAACCAGTGGCCGGCCTGCCACCCGCCGCGCTCGAACACGGCGGGGCAGGTGCGCAGCAGGTCGCCCTGCAGCCATGCTGGCACCGTGCCGGTGACCCTGGCGTCAAGCGGCTCGTCGATATCGGGCGAGCGACGAAATGGCGCGATCGATTCGAGCTCGCGAGAACGGGATTGCGTCTGGGGCATGGCGTCGGTACTCCGAGGATCGGTCAAAAGTTGGAGGCAGCGGCCATCGGGCCATCGCCGTCGATCACGCCCACCGCTTCGCGCATGCCGAAAAAGACGCCCGTCTGGTTCAGCGCGATCGATCTGCTCCACGACCTCGCGCTGAGCTCGTCGAGCCGCTTCATCATGGGACACAGGTTAGTGACGAGGTGCTCGTGCGTCTGCCCGGATCTTGCGGCCGGCTTGCCAGCGCTTGCGGTCTTGCAGCGCCGAAGCTCAGCCCACCACGACGCGCCGGTTGCGGCATTGCGCGCGATGCTGCCCCGGCGTCATGCCGGCCGCCTTGCCGAAGACGCGCGTGAAGTTGGCCTGCGATCCAAAGCCTGTGGCCAATGCGATCTGCGCCAGCGACGCCCCGTCGGCGGCGAGCATCGCCTTGGCCGCTTCGACGCGGCGCTCGCTCACGTAGCGATGCGGTGGCACGCCCAAGGCCTCGCGGAACAGGCGGGCGAAATGGAAGGGGCTGAGGAACGCCTGGCGGGCCAGCGCGTCCAGCGTGAGATCGTCGGCCAGATGGGTCTGCACGAAGTCGAGCACACGCTTCAAGCGCCTGTGGTCGAGTTTCGGCGCCGGCGGCGGCGCGCTCCGGCGCTCGACCGTGTAGTGCCCCATCAGGCGTGCGGCGACCGCGGTGCGGATGCCGTCGCAGAAGAGGCGGTCATCGTTGCCGCCGCGCATGAATGCCTGCAGCGTGCCGCCGATGTGGGCCATCACCGGGTCGGCGACCGCGGGGGCGTAGGCAAGCCGAGTGCGCCCCGGATCGATGTCGTAGTCGGCCAGCGCGCTGCGTTCGAGCAGGCTGGAGGGCATGAACAGATGCAGGCATTCGAGCGGTGCGTCGAGTTCCAGCTGCGTCTCGTGGGTGCCTGCCGGAACCAGCCAGCTCGTGCCCGGCAGCGCCACACGCTCCTGCCGCTGCCCATTGCCGGTGCGCCGCACCGTGCCACGGCCGGACAGGATGATCACGAGCTCCGTGCAGCTGGACGTGACCGGGTTGTAGGCGCCCGCCGGCACATGCCGGTGCTCGACCCGCAAGGTTCCACAGTCCGTGATGCCTGCCATCAACTCGCTGCTGGCGTATTTCACGTCACTCTGGGTGTGCAATGACATGGCCATTTCTCGCGGCAGTGTGTATGCCGACAGGATCGGGGCGGCCATCGCGCGGTGCAAGTTAAGTGCGGTTAAACGTGTCCTGCAGGAACGCCGTTGTCCGCATCATCCGGCCGCACCGGCATCGGCAACCAGCCGTTCACTCCTGCGCGGCACTCATGCGTGCGAGAACCTCGGGCAGCACGCCGTACGCCCGCGCAGAGGCCAGGTGGTCGATGTAGTCCCGCGACTCGACGATCAGGCCGTCAACCACGCGAACGACGAAGATGCAACGCGTGTTCAACCGCCGTTGGTCAATGCTGCCCTCGTAACGGAACTCGGCAATGACGACGTCCGGATCGGCCGTCGTGTGCAGCTTCCAGTCTGCAACGCTGGACGAGACCGACACGCCCGCTTGCGGCAACTTTGCAAAATGAGCTCGCAGCGACGCTCGACCGACGGTCGCCGCGCTTGCCTGCTCCGGGTGAAAGGGGTGGGTGACGTGCGCGTCTGCGGCGTACAGGCTCGCCAACGCATCGACCTGGCTCGAGTCACCATTTCTCAGTCGGGTGACGCGGTCGACGAGTTCCCTGACCGTTTCACTGGCAGTGCGTGTCAATTTGAAGTCCCGTGGTGCGTGCGGCGGACCCGCGTGACTATGCCTCACGGCGGCCTGGCCGTGTGATGGCCCGCTCAGATCTCGCCCGCCCCGAACGACACCCGCAGCCCGATCCAGCCGGCCCGCGGCGCGCCCGGCGCGACGAACTGCTCGTGCTTCCAGTCCGCCGGCGCCTGCACCGCGCCGTTCGCATCGAACGCATTCGTGCCGAGCAGTCCACCGGTCGCGTACTTGCGATCGAACACGTTCGACACCTTGCCGAACAGCTCCCAGCCCGGCCGGAAGGTCCAGCCGGTCGTCAGGTCGAGCACCGCGAACCCGGCGGTGCGGCCGCTGCCGAAGAAGTCGACGCCGTCCGGCTGCTGGGCATTGTTCTCGTTGCCGCGCACGTATTGCCTGGATTGCGCCCGCAGCTGCCCGCCGATGCGCCAGCCCGGCGCGGCCTGCAGGTCCAGGCTGAGCTTCAGCGTGTGGCTCGGCAGGCCGGGCAGGCGGTCGCCCTGGCGCACCTCGATCTCGTCGTCGCCGCTGCAGGCGGCGCTGGTCTCGGCGCTGCTGTTGGCTTCGGAAACCAGGCAGGCCGACGAGTCGAAGGTGGCGCGCAGGTAGCTGTACGACAGCGCCCAGTTCAGCGCACCGCTTTGTTGCGACACACCAAGCTCCACGCCCTGGCGCACGGTACGGCCGACGTTGCTGAAGTAGCCGGCCGACAGCCCGTTGCTGATGAACAGCAGGTCGTCCTGGTTGACGGTGCGGAACACCGACGCATTCCAGCGCAGCCCTTGTGCCACGCCCCCCAGCGTGCCGCGCACGCCGGCCTCCAGCGTGCGCGACACCACCTGCTTCAGCGGCGGGTCCGACTGCAGCGCGTTCGGCAGCACGCAGGCATGGGCCGGGTCCGAGCAGCCGAGCTCGATCGGGCTCGGCGCGCGGTTGCCCTGGCTCCAGCCGCCGTACGCGGTGAAGCCCGGCGTGAGCTGCCAGGTCGCACCGATCGCCGGGTTGAACTTGCGGTAGCGGTCGGCGGCATCCAGGTTGGTCGGCAGGCCCAGTTCGGCGCGCCCTTCGTCGACGGTGCTGACGCGGGTGTCGTTGTAGCGGCCCGAGACGGTGAGCTGCAGGTTCGGCTGCAGTGCGAACAGGTCGGTGACGTAGACGCTGCTGGTGCGGCTGCGGCCGGAAATCTGCGCATTGACCTCGGCGTCTTCAGTCGGGACCACCGCGCGGCTCGCATCGAGCTCGCCCTCGGCCTCGCTCTGCATGAAGCGGTGGCGCGAGCGGTCGTGCGACACGCCGAAGGTCATGCGATGCGGCTGCGCATGCCAGGTCGCCTGCACCGCCAGCCCCTCGCTGTCGGTGCGCGTGCGGGTGCGGTTCTCGACGCCGGCCTCCTCGACGGCCGGCGGGTCGTAGTCGTCGTTCAGGTCGCCGTTCAGCGTCGACGTGCGGTTGCGCCGCGCGTAGGCGGTGGCCGCCATCTCCCACTGCGGGTCCAGCCGCGCGGTGGTGTTGAAGGTCACAAGCGTCGCCTCGTTGTCGGTCAGGTCCGGCCGCGTGTAGACCTGCTCGCGGCGCTGCGCCAGCATCGATTCCGGCAACCCGCCGTTGCCGACCAGCTGGTTGTCGGCATGGCCGAGGCTCAGGTCCCACGAGAAGCCGCGGCTGCGTTGCCCGCCCTTGACGAACAGCTGCCGTACGCGCGACGGCGATTCGTCGCGCCAGCCGTCTTCGTTCAGCGCGCCGAAGGCCATGAACAGGTGGCCGGTCTCGCCGAGCCGGCGACCGTGCGTCAGCTCGGTGCTGATGCGGCCGAACGAGCCGCCCTCCACTTCGAGTTCGGTGCCGGGGTGGGTGTCGCCGCTCTTGGTCTGCAGCGACAGCGCGCCGCCCAGCGTGTTCAGCCCGAACAGCGGGTTCGAGCCCGGCAGCAGCGTGATGCTGGCGAGCGCGGCGCGCGGCAGCAGGTCCCAGTTGACGATGTCGCCGAAGGGTTCGTTGACGCGCACGCCGTCGAGGAACACCGACAGCCCCTGCGGCGTGCCGAGCAGCGGGCTGGCGGTGAAGCCGCGGTAGTTGACGTCCATCTGGTACGGGTTGCCCTGCAGCTCGTTGACGTTGACGCTGGGCAATTGCGTGCGCATGAACTCCGGCAGGTTCAGGCTCTGCAACTGGCGCAGCCGCCGGTCGGTGGCGGTCTGCACGTTGGACGGGATCTGGTCCTTGGGCACGCCGGTGCCGGGCACCGGCGTGGTCAGCACGATCTCGACCTCGGGCAGTTCGACGACGGGCGCCGTCTGTGCACGGGCGGCGGGACCGTGCGCCATCAGGGCCAGCAGCGATGCATTCGCAAGCGGGTGAACGCGCCAGGCCGGCCGGCGGGGGTGATGCATGAGAAGTCTCCGGTGGTGTGTGGTTCCTTGTCTCGGAGTTGCAAGGGTCGGCTGGGTGGTGGTGGTGGTGCCACGCTAACAAGCAGGTGGTGTGCGGCACAGGGAAAACTTCCCGGCCGCACTGCTCGTTTCCACCAAGGGCGATCCGTCAGGTGGGCCCGGGATTGACGCTGCCTCCACACCCCGGGTAGATTGCGACCACTTCCAGTGCCTCACAAGGCGCCGTCTCAACGGCATGCCCGCCACACGGTCGGCATCGCCCGTCAGCGCAAGTTCTTTGCGCTCGACATCCACGATGTATCAGCGCTCGCGGTGCCACTGATTCGAATCAGTGCACGGCGAGGTTCATTGCGTACGCCCGCGTGGCGTGCTCGCATCCAGCCTGCGGAAAGATCATGAAGACCCTCTTGCACAGCCTCGCTGTGCTGCTGCTCAGTGGCGCAGCAGCATTTGCTCAGAACCCACCCCTGCCGAAGCCTGTGGCATTCACGGTGCATCTGCAATCGATCAAGGCAGAACTCGAGAAGCCGGAAGCGGAGCTCGACCTCGGCGAATTCATCCTGACCCTGCAACGGATGATCGATCCGGGCATCGACGTCCCCGGCACTCTCCAGCGGCTCGAAGGCATGGCAAGGGAGATCAGGGCAACGTTCCCGGTCATGGCAAGCAGCAGTGTGAAGTTGGAAGCCCTGAAGAAGTATCTGTACGTGGCGGGTCCCTGGAACGGCAACCGGCCTTTCCAGTACGACCTCGGCGACCCGCTCGGAAAGAACCTTCGCAACAAGCTTCTGTCGAGCTATCTCGATACTCACAAAGGAAATTGCGTTTCGATGCCGAGCTTGTTCGTGGTCCTCGGCCAGAGGATCGGCCTGGACGTGACGCTGGCGACAGTACCCAGGCACGTCTTCGTCAAGTACCGCGACGAGGGTGGGTGGCTCTACAACATCGAGACAACGAGCGGCGGCGGATTCGCTCGCGACGTCTGGATGCGGCAGCTGTACGAGATGACTGACCTGTCTTTGCGAACCGGCATCTACATGCGGCCGCTGTCAAAGAAGGAGGCGGCCGTCCTGATGGTCGACACCTTGCTCGAGTTCTATGAGGCGAACGGCGTGCTGCAACCTCGCGTGGACTTGGCGCTGCTCTCGCTGCGCCACGCGCCGAAGCATGTCAACGGCATGCTGTACCTCGCGGCAGCCTACGGGCAGATGGCCGAGGTCTCCTACATGCTCGACTACAACAGTCCCGATCCACGGATGAAGCTGAGGGAGCGCCTCAAGTACCTGGAACTCGATCGGCAGGCCATGGAATGGGATCAGCGTGCGCAGTCGCTTGGCTGGAAGCCCGGCAGTCCGGAAGCCGAGGCCGCCTATCTCAGGCGGGTCGAGGGTGCCAGGAAGTCTTTGTAGACAACATTGATCTGGAGAAAAGAAGATGTTCAATCGAATTGATTTCAAGCCTTTGGTGATCCTGTTGGCTCTCGCCCTCCTGTACGAAGATGCGGCGGCGCATTACACACAGCCAGACCCCATCGGCCTTGCTGGGGGTGTCAATCCATATGCATACGTCGGAGGAAACCCGGTCACCCGAATCGATCCTGCGGGACTTGATTGGGTTTATGTCCAATCAACGGGCCAGATGTATTACCAACCCACAGCCAATCTTGGCGGCGGTCCACCACAGCCGATCGGCGGACCCATGTACGCCGGCCACGGTGCAGGCTTGAACAACCCTGCGCTCGACTTCGTTCCGTCGGTTGGCCCATTGCCAACCGGTGGCTACACAATCGGCCAGCAGCAGAACAACCTCACAGGGGCCGGCTTGAGTTTGCCTGGCTCAATGCGTCTCACGCCGGACGTCGACAACTGGATGCATGGTCGATCCGGTTTCCTCATCCATGGCGACAACAACGCCGGGAATCGATCGGCATCAGAGGGCTGCATCATTCAACCCAGGAGCATTCGAGATCTCATTGGCGTCAGCCAGGATCGCAGGCTCCGCGTCATTCCGTAGCCATGCGTTCACTTTGCGGCTTGTTTCTCGGGTTGTTTCTGGCAAACGCCGCGTTCGCGATTGACGACCGGCCCGTGGAGTTGCCGGCGGACGGACAGACCGTCGTCGAGGGCGTTCGCGCAAAGCAGTCGGCACGCGCGATGGTGACCACGATGGTGATGTCGGGAGCGAAAGGATCGCCCGACGTTGCGGCGTTGGTCGAGCGAGAGTGTGCGACGCAGGGCCGCCCATGCAGTCTCGTCACGGGCCTCGAGATCACCGTGAATGGTCGGCCACTCGTCGTGCCCCGATCGTCATTCCGTGGTCTCGGCAACGTTCGAACTGCCGGGCTGGTTCCGAAGGGGGAGTCCTTTCACCTGGTCCTTCGCGGAGGGGACGGAGCGGAAGGATTTGTTGCAACCATCGTGTTCGATCGGGATCGCGTCCTCAAACGCAGGCTTGCGAGCAGTTTGGCCCCCAAGGACGTGCTCGAGGAAACGACCTATCGGGCTCAGAAGGAATCGTTCGATCGGTAGCGCACGCTGTCGGCAACGAAGACGACCATCGAACGCAACAAAGCCGAATTCGAATGCTGCAAGCAGTTCGACGACATCACCGACCTGCCATCGCCGGGTCGGCACGGCTACTTGCGACTCTGCTCATCGCGGCTCTCCTGTCGTCACTGACCATCGCGGCCTGTTCACCGCAAAACACCAACGACCTGGTATGGGCAGCGTCGAGCGGCAACTTTCCCCGCGTGAAGGAACTCGTGTCGCAGAACGTGAGCGTCAATGCGCGTGCGTTCGATGACGGTCAGACTGCATTGATCGCGGCTGCTCGCAGCGGCAGGCAAGACATCGTGGAGTTTCTCGTCGCCAACGGTGCCGACGTCAATTTGAAGGATGCCGCAGGAACTCCGCTGTACTGGGCAGCCTTCGAGGGCCAAGCCGCCGCCTACAACTACCTTCGCGCTCACGGTGGACGCCTCAACACCGACGAAGCGGCGCTTGTCTATCTGCTGCGTATGTTGAACGACAAAGGGCTGGCCGATCTTGCTGTGGCAGTGAAGACCGCCTCGGCGCAGGAGAAGGATTGAACACACCTCCGAACAAGCCACAGAACATCTGCCGATGGACAACCGTTGCGTGGCTCGCGGGCATGAGCACCCATTTCATCTGCTTCATCCTGAAGCACCGTCATCGGACGGCGACAGATGAGGTCTACATGCAACTCCTGTCTTTTCAGATCGCGAGTTTTTGCCTCACCCTTCTCCCTTATTGGGTTGGAGGATTGCTTCTCGCTCTTCTCATCGAGTTCGTGATCTTCAAACGCAAAACGGATTGAGGCTGCGAGACAACTGCTGCCGCTTCTCATGCGCCTCAAGCCCCCGCCGTGCTGATCACCTGATGCCGTATCGCCAGGTGCACCAGCGCCGCCGAGGTCGCCACGCCCAGCTTGTCCTTGACCGCGCTCTGCAGGTTGGCCACCGTCTTCGGGCTCAGCTTCAGCACCTCGGCACACGCACCCGCCGAATGGCCTTGCGCCAGCAGACGGAACACCTCGAACTCGCGCGCGCTCAGTTCGGCCAGCCGCGCGGCCTCGTCGTGCGGGTCGCGTTCGAACAAGGCCGGCGACAGCTCGCGGCCGAGGTAACGCCGCCCCGCATGCAGCTCGCGCACCGCGTCGACCAGGCACTCGGGCGCACTCGCCTTCGTCAGGAAGCCCCTGGCGCCGGCCTGCAGCGCGCGCCGCACCAGCACCGGCGCGTCGTGCATGCTGAACACCAGCAGCCGCGCCTGCGCATCGCGCAGCAGCACGCGGCGCAGCAACTCGAGCCCACCGCCCGCGGGCATCGCGAGGTCGGTGACCAGCACGTCGGGCCGGTACGCAACGAAAGCCGCATAACCCGCGTCGGCATCGCCCGCTTCGGCGATCACCTGGATGTCGCCGGCCTGGTCGAGCAGCCGCAGGTAGCCGCTGCGCACCACCGGGTGGTCGTCGGCCAGCAGCACGCGGATCATGCGAGCGCCTCGTCGGACCGCGCCGCACCGGCCGGCGCGGCGGCCGGCATCGGCACGCGCATCGCGAGCCGCACGCCGCGGCCGGGCGCCGCGCGCACGTCCAGCTCGCCGCCCAGCGCCGCCGCCCGCTCGGCCGCCCCCAGCAGGCCGAGGCCGCGCGTCGCGGCGGCCAGGTCCATGCCCTGCCCGTCGTCCTCGATGCTCAGCTGCAGCTCGCCCTGCGTGCTGCGGCCCAGCCTCACCTGCACCGCGCCGGCGCGGGCATGGCGCATCACGTTGGTCAGGCCTTCCTGCGCCACGCGGTACAGCGCGATGTCGACCGCATCGCCGAAGTCCTGCGCGAACGCCTCGTGGTGAAAGATGCAGGCGACGCCGCTGCGCTCTTCCCACGCTTCACACAACTCCTGCAGCGCCGCGACCAGCCCCAGCTCGTCGAGGTTGGCCGGCCGCAGGCGGCGCAGCATGCCGCGCACCGCCTGATAGAGCTGCTGCGCCGCGCGGTCGGCGCGCTCCACCGCCGCCAGCGTGGCGCTGCGATCGGCCGCGCCGCACAGGCGGACGAACGCGGTTTCGGCGCGCACCGCGGCACAACCCTGGCCCAGTTCGTCGTGCAGCTCGCGCGACAAGGCCAGCCGCTCGCTCTCCTGCACCGCGATCAGCTGGCGCGCCAGTTCGCGGTTGTGCATCAGCAGCTCGCGCGCCTGCGCCTCGGCCTGCTCGCGCAGCGCGAGCTGCGCGCGAGCGTCCTGCGCCCGACGCAGCGCGTACCAGGCGAGGCTGCCGGCCAGCACGGTCAGGCTGAACGGCAGTTCGTCGGCCTGCCAGTGCTCGTAAGGCGCGACCCAGCGCTGCACGCGCTCGCCGAGTTCGAGCCACGACGCGATTCCGTAGCTGGCCAGCGTGGCCAGCAGCACGACACCGGCATCGCACAGCGTGCGCCAGCGCCGCGGTCGACGCTCAGATGCCGCCACGAGACAGGCCCATGCGTTCGACGATGAGCCCCTCCTTGATGAACTGCTGGCGGCACACCTCGGCGTAGTCGGCCGGGCCGAGGTAGTCGATCTGCTGGTCGTACTTGGCCAGCTCCTGCGCGAACAGCGGGTCGAACAGTGCCTTCCTGAACGCGTCGTGCAGCACCGCGACCACCTCAGCCGGCAGCCCGCGCGGCCCGCCCAGGCCGTAGGGCGACATCGCGACGATGTCGAACCCCAGCTCGCGCAGCGTCGGCACCTGCGGCCAGCGGCGCGAGCGCTGCGCGGCGAAGGTGGCGAGCAGCCGCAGCCGGCCCGAATCGACGAAGGGCCCGAAGCCGGTGGAGTTGACGCCGACCATCACCTGGCCCGAGTCGACCGCGATCATCTGCTCCGAGGTGCCCTTGTACGGCACGTGGATGTACTTCAGGCCGCGCGCGGTGAACAGCTCTTCGAGCACCACGTGCGGCGTGGTGCCGACGCCGTTGGTCGCGATCGTCAGCCGGCCGGGGTTCTGGCGCGCATAGGCGAACAGGTCGTCGAGCTTGCGCAGCTTGCTGGCGGCACTGACCAGCACGCCGAAGGTCACGCCGGAGACCTGCAGGATCGGCGTCACGTCGCGGATCGGATCCCACAGCACCTTCTGCGTGTGCACCGCGCGGAAGATCGGCTGCGGCAGCTGCGCGATGGTGTAGCCATCGGGCTCGGCCTGCTGCAGGATCGGCATCGCCAGCGTGCCGCCGGCGCCGCCGCGGTTCTCGGTGATGACCGGCTGCCCGAGGTGCTGCGAGGCGAGTTCGGCCAGCAGGCGCAGCGAGAGATCGGTCGCGCCACCGGCGGGCCACGGGATCCACATCACGATCGGGCGCGACGGGTACGGCGATTGCGCGCGCGCCAGCGGCCACGCGCCGAGCGCGGCTGCGGCGCCAACAAAGCCGCGCCGGGTCGTCATGTGCCGGGCCCTCGCTTCGTGAGACCACCGAATCCACGCTGCGGGTCATAGCCCCAGCAAGCCACCACGAAGAACACCAGCAGGCAGCCCAGCACCACCCACGGCGCCGCGCCCGGGTCCTTGCCGTACAGCGCGAAGCGGATCCACTCCACCGCGTGCGTGAACGGGTTGAAGCGCGCCAGCTGGTAGACCCACTCGGCGCCCGACTCCTGCAGCTTCCACAACGGGTAGAGCGCGGTCGACAGGAAGTACATCGGGAAGATCACGAAGTTCATCGTGCCGGCGAAGTTCTCCAGCTGCTTGATGTGCACCGACAGCAACAGCCCGAGCGCGCCCAGCATCAGCGCGCCGCACACCAGCGCGAGCAGCGCATGCAGCCCGGCCCACGAGAACAGCGGCAGCTCGGTGCCGAGCAGCATCGCGACCACCACGAAGGCCAGCGCCTGCAGCACCGACAGCAGCGCGGTCGCGCACAGCTTGCTGAACAGCAGCCACGAACGCGGCAGCGGCGCGGTCAGCAGCAGCCGCATCAGCCCCATCTCGCGGTCGTAGACCATCGCCAGCGACGACTGCATGCCGTTGAACAGCAGCACCATGCCGACCAGGCCGGGCGCGATGTAGACGTCGTACGGGATGTAGGTGTCGTAGGGCTCGACGATCGCGACGCCGAACACGTTGCGGAAGCCGGCGGCGAACACCGCGAGCCACAGCAGCGGGCGCACCAGTGCCGAGACCAGCCGGCCCGTCTGTTGCGAGAACTTGAACAGCTCGCGCATCACGATGGCCTGCAGCGCCTGCAAAGCATGCGCGATGCCGTGGCGCGCAACGGCCTGGTCAGACGCAGCCGGCCGAGCGCCGGGCCGCCCCAAGCCGGCCGGCATCCCCTCGGGGGATCGTCCGACGTACTCGTCGGGCGAGGGGTCGTCATCTACCGCGTCGCTTTGCATAGCTTCTCCGGGGCATCGGCGCCGAGGGTGTCAAGCACCTCGGTCGGGTGCAGCAGACCTTCAATCGGCGCCTGCGCGATCACGCCCTGGCCATCGGTCAGCAGCATCGACTGCCGCAACTGCCCGTCCCACGGACGAAAGCTCAGGCTGCCGCCCTTGGACCCATCGACCGGCGTCGCGGCCAGCGCCTTCGCCCACGCGGCGTTCGGCCCCTTCGGCTCGGCCGCCGCGATCGCGATCAAGGCCTTGCCGCCCATCCATGCCGCCCAGTCGTGGTCGGTCATCGGCCGCTTCGCCGCCTTCGCGAACCGGCGCGACACCTGCGGCGCGCCATAGCGTTCGAACTGCGCATGCCAGGCCAGCGCGACCAGCCCGGCGTCGCCGACCACCGGCCGCGGCAGCACGGTGCGGTACGGCAGGCTGCGCGCGAACTCGCCATCGCTGTCGACCACCCACACCGCGTCGTACGCGACGCCGGTGGTCAGCAACAGCGGGTTCGCGAGATCACGCTCGCGCGGGTCGGCCGAGAGCTTGTAGGGCTTGCTCGCGACCACCTGCAGGCCGTAGCGCTTGATCGAGGCCTGCGCGGTGGCGGCACGCACCTGGTCCTGCGGGCTGCTGCCGACCAGCAGCAGCAGCTTGTTCCACTTGCGGGACACCAGCGTCTGCGCCAGCGCGTCGGCGCGCATGCGCTCGCTCGGGATCAGGTGGAACAGCCGCGCGCGGCAATCCTGCTGGCGCAGCCGGTCGGCGCTGTCGCCGAGGTTCAGCACCGGCAGCTTCACCGCGTCGGCCACCGCCAGCGTCGCGTCGCTGCCCAGGTCGGTCAGCACGACGGCCGCGCCGGCCTTCTCGGCGGCCTGCGCGGCGGCGCGCGCCGCATCGGGCGTCGCCGCGGTCACGACGCTCAAGGCCACCGCCGCGCCGGCGGCTTCGAGTTCGAACCTGCCTTCGTCCAGCGCCACCTGCAGCCCGTCGGTGGCCGGGCCGCCGGTGTGGCCGAGGTAGGCGCGCTCCAGCCGCGTGCGTTCCAGGCGGGCATCGTCGGCCGGCACGATCAGCGTCGCCTTCAGCGTCGCGGCGGCCGCGGTCGAGGCGGTGGCGGCACAGCACATCGACATCACCGTCCAGCTTGCCCAGCGGCCCGCGACACCGCGTGTCATTCGAGGATCGCCACGCCGTACGGCACGCGACCGACCGGGATGCTCTTGATCGCCTTGCCGCCGGCCACGTCGACCACCGTCACGTCGTCGCTCAGCCCGTTGACGACGAACAGCCGCGCCTCGGCCTTGTCGAGCGCGACGTTCCAGGCCCGCTTGCCGACCAGCACCAGCTGCGTCGTCTTGCGGCTGGCCACGTCGATGAAGGCCACGTGGTTGGCCTTGCCGAGCGCGACGAAGGCCCGCTTGCCGTCGCGCGACATCAGGATGCCGACCGGCGTGATGTCCGTCGCACGCGCGCCCTTCACCTCGAGCGGGATCGTGCCGATGACGGCGTTCGTCGCGGTCGCGATGATGCTGATGCTGGCGCCGAGCTCGTTGGTCACCCACAGCTCGCGGCCGTCCGGCGTCAGCGCCATGCGGCGCGGCCGCTTGCCGACCTTCACGTTGTGGGTGATCTTCGCCGTCGCGACGTCGATCACGTGGATCAGGCTCGCGACCTCGGAGGTGATGTACAGCGTCTTGCCGTCGGCGCTGACCTTCACGCCCTCGGGCTCCTGGCCGACCTTGATCGACTGCAGCGTCTTGCCGCTCGCGGCGTCGATGAAGCTGGCCTCGGCGGCGTCTTCGTTCGACACGTAGATGGTCTTGCCGTCGGGCGACAGGTCGAAGGCCTCGGGCTCGTCGCCGAGCGGCACGCGGCGCAACGATTTGCCGGTGGCCGGGTCGATCACGTCGGCCGCGTTCGCATCGGTGCAGGCCACCATGATCTTGCGGTCGGGCGTGACCTGGATGTGCCGGCCGCGCTTGCAGGTCGGAACGGTGCCCTTCACCGCGAGCGTCGCGAGGTCGATCATCGTCAGGGCATCGTCCTTTTCGCTCGACACGTAGGCGGTGCCCTGCGCGGATGCGAGCGTGCAGCAGGTGATCAGTGCGCAGGCGATGCCGAGCGCGCGTCGGGCGGGCGTGGAGTTCATCAGGCAGTGCGGGCGATGAAGCCCGCCTCCAGCGTGGGTTGGCCGAGCGCGGCGGTCACTTCGGCCGGCGAGCCGTCGGCCAGCAGCGCGCCCTGGTGCAGCACCAGCACGCGGTCGGCGGCCAGTGCCTCCTCGACCCAGTGGGTCGCCCACAGCACGCAGACGCCGCGCTCCTGCACGTCGCTGCGCAACGCGGCCAGCAGGTCCTGGCGCGATTTCGGGTCCAGCCCGACGGTGGCTTCGTCCATCAGCATCACCGCCGGATGGTGCAGCCCGGCGCGCACCAGCTCGACCTTGCGGCGGTTGCCGCCCGACAGCTCGCGCACCTTGCGGTCAAGCTCGCCGCCCAGCCCCAGCCGCGCGCAGCCGGCCTCGATGCGCTCGCGCGCCAGCCGGCGCGGCAGGCCATGCAGGTCGGCCTGGAACAGCAGGTTGCGGCGGATGCTGAGGTCGAGGTCGAGCGAGATCTGCTGGAACACCACGCCGATCTGGCGCAGCGCCGACGCCGCCGCGCGGCGCAGCGAATGGCCGGCCACCTCGACCTCGCCTTCGTCGGCCGCGAACAGCCCGGTCAGCAGCTGGAACAAGGTCGACTTGCCGGCGCCATTGGGGCCGAGCAGCGCGACGAACTGGCCCGCCGCCAGTTGCAGCGACAACCCGCGCAGCGCCGGGCGCTCGCCATAGCGCTTGGTCAGGCCGGTGGTCCGCAGCATCGTCGAAGGGGGCGTGGCGAAGCTCATGAACCACCAACACAGCAAGCCACGGGCCCGCGGCCGTTGCTGCAGCGCAATGCAGCGCGCCGCAGCGCCGCAGCCCGCTGCGCACGGGCGTTGCCCCCTCCGCGTCACGCCCGTTGCGCGGCGCTGAAACACTCTGTGCCGAACGTGGTTGCCACGAATCCGGCGCAAGGTGTCAGCGGCATTTCATTTCCGGAACACCGGCGTCACAGGGCTGGAGCGAACTGTGGGTTTTCCCTCCCCGGGCAATCCCTCGGCAACACATGGGCGCAGAACTTGCGGTTCTGCAACCGCCGGGTTCTGTGGGTCGCTGGGTGTGGTGGATCTCGGGTGGATCTGGAAACAGTGCTTCGCGGCCGGACTCTGGTCACTTCATAAAACAGGAGACTTCGATGCGAAATTCCGGTCTGTCGACATGGCGCGTCTGGCGCCATCTGGGCATGGTGTTGCTGGCTCTGCCGCCGTTGGCGATGGCCAATGCGGACGTCGAGAAGAACATCGCCAACTCCAAGAACTGGGCGATGCAGGCTGGCGACATGTACAACCAGCGCTACACCAAGCTCAACCAGATCAACACCGGCAACGTCGGCAAGCTGCAGGTCGCGTGGACCTTCTCCACCGGCGTGCTGCGCGGCCATGAAGGCTCGCCGCTGGTGATCGACGGCACGATGTACCTGCACTCGCCGTTCCCGAACAAGGTGTTCGCGATCGACCTCGACAGCCAGAAGATCCTCTGGAAGTACGAGCCGAAGCAGGACCCGGCGGTGATCCCGCAGATGTGCTGCGACACGGTGAACCGTGGCCTGGCGTATGCCGAAGGCAAGATCGTGCTGCAGCAGGCCGACAGCGTGCTGGTCGCGCTCGACGCGAAGACCGGCAAGGTCGTCTGGAGCGTGAAGAACGGTGACCCGAAGCTCGGTGCCGTCAACACCAACGCGCCGCACATTTTCAAGGACAAGGTCTTCACCGGGATCAGCGGTGGCGAATGGGGCGTGCGCGGTTTCATCGCGGCCTACAACCTGAAGGACGGCAAGCTCGCGTGGAAGGGCTACAGCGTCGGCCCCGACGCCGAGATGCTGATCGACCCCGACAAGACCATGACCTGGACCAACGGCGCGATGGCGCCGGTCGGCAAGGACTCGTCGACCAAGACCTGGAAGGGCGACCAGTGGAAGACCGGCGGCGGCACCACCTGGGGCTGGTACAGCTACGACAAGGCGCTGAACCTGATGTACTACGGCACCGGCAACCCGTCGACCTGGAACCCGTCGCAGCGGCCGGGCGACAACAAGTGGTCGATGACGATCTTCGCGCGCGACGTCGACACCGGCATGGCGAAGTGGGTCTACCAGATGACGCCGTACGACGAATGGGACTTCGACGGCATCAACGAGATGATCCTGGCCGACATCGACGTGAAGGGCAAGCCGACCAAGGCGCTGGTGCACTTCGACCGCAACGGCTTCGGCTACACGATGGACCGCGTGACCGGCGCGCTGCTGGTCGCCGAGAAGTACGACCCGCAGGTGAACTGGGCCACCCACGTCGACATGAAGACCGGGCGCCCGCAGGTGGTGTCGAAGTACTCGACGGCGCAGAACGGCGCGGACGTCAACACCAAGGGCATCTGCCCGGCGGCCCTGGGCAGCAAGGACCAGCAGCCGGCCTCCTACGACCCGGAGACCAAGCTGTTCTACGTGCCGACCAACCACGTGTGCATGGACTACGAGCCGTTCAAGGTGGAGTACACCGCCGGCCAGCCGTACGTCGGCGCGACGCTGTCGATGTTCCCGGCCCCGGGCAGCCATGGCGGCATGGGCAACTACATCACCTGGAATGCCGGCACCGGCAAGATCGTGCAGAGCCATGCCGAGAAGTTCTCGGTCTGGAGCGGCGCGCTGAACACCGCCGGCGGGCTGAGCTGCTACGGCACGCTCGAGGGCTACCTGAAGTGCGTCGACAAGAAGGACATCAACAAGGAACTCTTCAAGTTCAAGACGCCGTCGGGGATCATCGGCAACGTGTTCAGCTATGAGCACAAGGGCAAGCAGTACATCGGCGTGTTCTCGGGCATCGGCGGCTGGGCCGGCATCGGCATGGCCGCGGGCCTCGAGAAGGACCAGGACGGCCTGGGCGCCGTCGGTGGCTACAAGGAACTGGCCCAGTACACCGAGCTCGGCGGTTCGTTGACGGTGTTTGCCCTGCCGAACTGAAGCGGCAGCGGCGGATCACAAAGACAGGGCCTGCCGACGCGTTCGAGCAGGCCCGGGGACCCACCGGGATGGCCTCTGGGGGAGGCCATCCCGATCCTTGATGGCGGATGTTCAATGACATTGATCCGGTCTTTCTTCCAGGCTTCGGTCGCCGTGCTGGCGTGCCTCACCGCGAGCGCGCTGGCCGACGACAAGCCCTACACCGTGGTCGACGGCTACAAGGTCGACGCGAAGACGATGGACGGCTTTCGCACCTGGCGCGCCGCCGCCTGCGACCGCTGCCATGGCGCCAACCAGGAAGGGCTGGTCGGGCCCTCGCTGATCAACAGCCTGAAGACCCTGACCCAGGAAGAGTTCGTCAAGACCGTCACCGAAGGCCGGCTGCCCAAGGGCATGCCGAGCTTCGCCGAGAGCCCGCAGGTCAAGGAGCACATCAACGACCTGTACGCCTACCTGAAAGGCCGTTCGGACGGCGCGATCACGCGCGCCAAGGTCGAACCCAACAAATGAACAAGCTCTGGATCGCCTCGCTGGCGCTGGCCTGTGGCGCCGTGTGCCTGCCGGCCGCCGCGCAGGACGCCCAGGACGTGAACAAGCAGCCGCCGGCGCGCCAGGCGCTGCGCGTGTGCCAGGACCCGAACAACCTGCCGTTCTCGAACGTCGAGGGCGCCGGCATCGAGAACCGCATCGCCGAGGTGTTCGGCAAGGCGCTCGGTCTGCCGGTGCAGTACTACTCGTTCCCGCAGCGCCTCGCGTTCATCCGCAACACGCTGCGCTACAAGCTGCCGGGGCAGGACTACCCATGCGACATCGTGATGGGCGTGCCGGTCGGCTACGACCAGGTGTCGGTGACCAAGCCCTACTACCGCTCGACCTATGCGCTGGTGTTCCCGCAGGGCCAGGGACTCGACCAGGTGAAGTCCGGCGACGACTTCCTGAAGCTCGACCCGGCGCGGCTCGGCAAGCTGCGCATCGGGCTGTACGACCGCTCGCCGGCATCGGACTGGTTGAACGTGCACCGCCTGGTCGATCGCGGCGTGCCGTACCCGATCATGAATGCCGACCCGCAGCAGTACCCCGGCGAGATCATCGAGAAGGACCTCGCGGCCGGCAAGATCGATGCGGCCATCGTGTGGGGCCCGATCGCCGGCTACTTCGCGCAGCGCGTCAAGTCGCCGCGGCTGACGGTGGTGCCGCTGAAGTCGGAACCCGGCGTGCGCTTCGACTACGAGATGGCGATGGGCGTGCGCTACGGCGAGCGCGAGTGGAAGCAGAAGATCGAAGGCCTGATCGATTCGCAGCAGGCGGCGATCCAGGCCATCCTGAAGGACTATGGCGTGCCGCTGGTCGACGAATCGTTCGCGTCCAAGGACAAGCCGACGCGATGAAGGGATCCCCGTGACGCGCGGCACCCCGCTCCCCTGGCTGGCCGCGATGCTGTTCGCGCTGCCGGCGGACGGCTTCGCGGCACAGGACTTCTCGCCCGCCGAACAGGCGATCTTCATGGCCGACCAGCTCGCCAACGTGCGGCCGCCGTCGACGCTGCGCTACCGCTTTCACAAGGCCGGCAGCCTGGAGGCCGGCTTCGACGACACCGTGGTGTTGGCGTTCCGCCCGCAGCCCGACGGCAGCTGCTGCACGTCGACCGGCGAGTTCCTGACCGGCCCGCGCCGGCTGGCGCTGCCCGACATCGACAACGCAAAGGCCAACCCGGTGATCCTGTACTTCCTGGAGCACGACATCCGCGAGATGCGCCGGCTGACGCAGGGCCCGGAGAACTACTTCCGCAAGCGCATCCGCATGGCGGTCTTCCAGGGCGCGACGGTGGCACCCGCCTCGTTCGTCTACCAGGGCAAGCCGGTCGCCGGCCGCGAGGTGTCGTTCAAGCCCTACCTCGACGACCCGAACCGCTACCGCTACGAGAAGCTGGCCGGCAAGGAATACCGCTTCCTGCTGTCGGACGCGGTGCCGGGCGGCGTGCTCGGCATCCGCACGCACATCGCGGCCGCTGCCGGTGCGCCGCCGCTGCTGACCGAAGACCTGCTGATCGACGGCGCCGATCCCCTTCAGAGAACCCCACCATGAACCCCTTGCATCGATTGCTGTGCGCGCTCGCGCTGCCCTGGCTGCTGTTCCCAGTGGCCGCGGCGGCGAACGACTTCCCGACCGCCGAGCGCGTGATCTACGTGCAGGAGTGCATGCGCACGCACCCCGGTCCGCACTTCGAGATGATCAACAAGTGCTCCTGCGCGGTCGATGCGATGGCCAGCGAGGTGCCGTTCGACGACTACGTCGGCATGACCACGGTGGTCAACGCGATGTCGATCGGCGGCGAGCGCGGCGGTGCGCTGCGCGACAACGAATCCGTCAAGCCGCAGATCAAGCGCTACCGCGACCTGGAGACCAAGGTCCACAAGGCGTGCTTCATCAACGACAGCAAGTAGCGGCGGTGTGGCGCCGCGCTGCGTGCCTGGCGGCGCTGCTGCCGGCGCTCGCGGCCGGTGCGCTCGCGGCGCCGTTCGCCTACATCACCAACCAGGGCAGCCACGACGTGTCGGTGATCGACCTCGCGTCGCAGCAGGTGGTGCGCACCGTGGCGGTGGGCCGTTCGCCGGCCGGCGTGGTCGCGGCATCGCGCGCCGGCAAGGTGTTCGTCTCCAACCCCGACAGCCGCGACATCTCGGTGATCGACATGCGCGAGCAGCGCGTCGTCGGCACGCTGGCGGCCGGCGACGGGCCGGTCGGCATCGATGCGTCGGCCGACGGCAGCCGGGTGGTCGCGGCCGACTGGTTTGCCAACCGGCTGCTGGTGTTCGACACCGCCGGCAGCGGTGCGCAGCAGGCGCCGCTGGCGCGCATCGAGGTCGGCCGCGCGCCGGCCGGCGTCGCGGCCCACCCCGGCAACCAGCGGGTGTTCGTCGCCGAGCGAGACGACGACAGCGTCGCGGTGGTCGGCCTGCGCGAGCGACGCGTGCTGTCGCGGGTGAAGGTCGGCAGCCATCCGTTCGCGCTGCTGTTCGATGCGCCGCGCGAGCGGCTCTACGCGCTGAACGTGCAGAGCGACGACGTGTCGGTGATCGACGTGCGCGACCCCGCTGCGCCGCGCGTGATCGCCACCGTGAAGGTCGGCAAGGCGCCGTACGGTGCCGCGCTCGCGCTCGGCGGCGCGCTGCTCTACGTGACCAACCAGCATGACGACAGCGTCAGCGTGGTCGATGCGGATTCGCTGTCGGTCCTGCGCACGCTCACCGGCTTCGGCTACCCCGAAGGCGTCGCGGCGCACGGCGACCAGGTCTATGTCGTCAACTGGATGGACGACGACGTCAGCGTGCTCGATGCCGCCAGCGGCAAGCCGCTGCGCCGCATCGCCACCGGCCGCAACAGCCGCGGGTTCGGCGCCTTCATCGGCGCGCCCGCCTCGCCGTGATCCCGCACGGCGCCCACCCCTGAAGGAGGATGTCATGCCCATGAAATTGTCCGGCTGGCTCGCGCCGCTGGCCGCTGTCGCGATGCTCGGCGTCGTACCGCTCACCGGCGAAGGCCACGGCCCGACGCGGCAGAAGGTGGTCGAGAAGATCACCATCGACGCGCCCGCCGCCGCGGTGTGGGGACGCATCCGGAATTTCGACGCGCTGAAGGACTGGCACCCGGCGATCGCCGAGAGCCCGGCCTCGTAGGGCAACAGCGTCGGTTCGGTGCGCTCGCTGAAACTGCAGGGCGGCGGCGAACTGACCGAAACGCTGGAGGGCTATGACGACGCGGCGATGAAGTACAGCTACCGCGCGAAAGACGGCGGCGCGCTGCCGGTGACGAACTACACCTCGACGATCACCGTCACCGCGAGCGGCAACCAGTCGATCGTCGAGTGGCGCGGTGCGTTCTATCGCGGCTATCCGCAGAACGACCCGCCGCCCGACCGCAACGACGATGCCGCGGTCAAGGCGATCACCGGCGTGTACCAGAGCGGGCTGGCGAACCTGAAGAAGCTGGCGGAAGCGAAGTAGCGCGCTCAGGCCGGCTTGGCCGTGAGGCGCCGCGAGTTCGCGGGGTCGCGGAACACCAGCGGGTGTTCGACCACCGCCTTGCCGACGGGCGCCGAGCCCGCTCGCTCGACCGCCGCCTGCACCAGGTGGTGGTGCGGGCTCTTGTGGCACACCGGGTCGGCCATCGCCGGGTCCTGCGCCAGCAGCCAGGCCTGGCAACGGCAGCCGCCGAGGTCGACCTCGCGCTGGTCGCAGCTGGCGCACGGCTCCTTCATCCAGCCGGTGCCGCGGTAGCGGTTGAAGCCTTCGGAGTCGAACCAGATGTCGCGCACGCTGTGCTCGCGCACGTTCGGGAAGCTCAGGCCCGGCAGCATCTTCGCGGTGTGGCAGGGCAGCGCGGTGCCGTCGGGCGCGACGGTCAGGAACATGCTGCCCCAGCCGTTGACGCACTTCTTCGCCTTGCCCTCGTGGTAGTCGGGGGCGACGAAGAACAGCCGCATCGTGTCGCCCAGGCGCCGGCGCCATTCGTCGGTCACCGCTTCGGCACGGCGCAGCTGCTCGTGCGTCGGCAGCAGCTGGTCGCGGTTCAGGAAGGCCCACGAGTAGTACTGCGTGTTGGCCAGCTCCAGGTACTCGGCGCCCAGCTCGGCCGCCATGCCGATGATGCGGTCGATGTGGTCGATGTTCATGCGGTGGATCACGACGTTCATCACCATCGGCCAGCCGTTGGCCTTGATGACCTGCGCCACCTTGTTCTTCAGCCCGAAGGTCTTGGTGTGCGACAGGAAGTCGTTCATCTCGCGGGTCGAGTCCTGGAACGACAGCTGCACATGGTCCAGCCCGGCCTGCTTCAGCGCCGCGGCGCGCGCCTCGGTGAGGCCGACGCCGGAGGTCAGCAGGTTGGTGTAGTAGCCGAGCCGGTGCGCCTCGGCGACGATCACCTCCAGGTCGTCGCGCAGCAGCGGCTCGCCGCCCGACAGCCCGCATTGCACCGCGCCGAGTTCGCGGCCCTGGCGCAGCACGCGCAGCCAGTCGTCGGTACTGAGCTCGTCTTCCTGGCGCGCGAAATCGACCGGGTTGTAGCAGAACACGCAGTGCAGCGGGCAGCGGTAGGTCAGCTCGGCGAGCAGCCACAGCGGCGGTCCCTGGGTCGGCGTCATCGCTCAGTCCCAGGCCAGCCAGCGCTGCTTCGCGGCCAGTTCGATGAAGGCCCGCACATCCGGTTCCAGCCCTTGCGCCGAGAACGCCTTCTCCAGGTCTTCGACGATCGCCGCCACGCTGCGCTCGCCATCGCAGCGCTTCATGATCTCGCCGGCACTGCCGTTCAGCTTGACCATGCCCTCGGGGTACAGCAGCACGTGGCAGTCCTGCACTGGCTCCCATTGCAGACGGAAGCCGGGGCCGACTCGCGGCTGGGTCTCGGTCGTCAACGCATTCATGCCATCGCCTCCGGTCTGCCATGTATCTCGGACGCCGCTTTGGTCGGCGATGCGAACGCATTTCGCTGGTCGATCCCCGTTCCGGGGCCCCTCGCCCTTCGCTTCATACGTTCACACCGTAGCGGGTGGCCATCGCGTCGTTCATCGCCCACAGGATGTCGAGCTTGAACTGCAGCACCTCCAGCGCCCGTTCCTGCAGCGGCCGCGTCGTGAAGTGGTCCAGCGTGATCGACAGGCCCTGCTCGACGTCGCGCCGCGCCTGGCTCAGGCGGTTGCGGAAGTAGCTCAGGCCCTCGGGTTCGATCCAGCCATAGTGCTGCGGCCAGGTCGCGAGGCGCTGCTTGTGGATCTCGGGCGCGAACAGTTCGGTGAGCGACGAGCACACCGCCTCCTGCCACGGCGCGCGGCGCGCGAAGTCGACATATGCATCGACCGCGAAGCGCACCGCCGGCGTCACGTGCCGCAGGTCCTGCACCTCGTCGCGGCCGAGCCCCACGGCCTGCGCGAGCCGCAGCCAGGCCTCGATGCCGCCGGCGTCCTGCACGCCGCCGAGCTCGAAGCCGTCGTGGTCGAGGATGCGCTGCACCCAGCCGCGGCGCACCGCGGCATCGGGGCAGTTCGACAGCACCGCCGCGTCCTTGATCGGGATCGCGATCTGGTAGTAGAAGCGGTTCGCGACCCAGCCGCGCACCTGCTCGGGCGTCGCCTTGCCGGTGTTCAGCATCACGTTGAACGGATGGTGGATGTGGTACGACTTGCCGCGCTCGCGCAGCTGCGCCTCGAACTCGGCTCGGCTCCAGGCCGGCGGGCCGGCGTCGGCGGGGTGGCGGTGGTCTTTCAGGATGTCGGCGCGCATGGGGCTAGATCTCGATGCTCATACCGTCCTCGCAGACCTCGACGCCGGCGCGCTGCAGTTCGGCGCGCTGGGGCGAGTCCTCGTCGAGGATCGGGTTGGTGTTGTTGATGTGGATCAGCAGCCGCCGCGTGCGCGCCGGCAGACGGGCCAGCCACTCGAGCATGCCGCCCGCGCCCGACTGCGGCAGGTGGCCGATGTCGCGCGACGACTTGCTGCCGAGGCCGAGCGATTTCATTTCGTCGTCGGTCCAGAAGGTGCCGTCGACCATCACGACGTCGGCGCCCGCCATCGCGTCGAACACCGGCGGCGTGATCGCGCCGAGGCCCGGCGCATAGAACACCGACGTGCGGCGGCCGGTGTCGACGAGCGTCATGCCGATGTTGTCGCCCGGCACCGGCGCCTCGCGGTGCGGCGAATACGGCGCGGCCTTGCTGCTCAGCGGCATCGCCTTGAACGCGAGGCCCGCGACGCCGGGCACGCTGAACGGCGTGCCGTCGAGCGCGATGCGCTGGCGCTGCACGCCGCAGAAGTGCGACAGCACGCGCAGCACCGGGTTGCCCTGCATCAGGTCGTCTTCGACCGGGTCGGTGCACCACAGCGGCAGCGGCGAGCTGCGTTCGCGCAGCATGAAGAGGCCGGTGGCGTGGTCGACCTGGCCGTCCATCAGCACGACGCCGGCGATGGCGGTGTCGCGCACCGCGCGGGCCGGTTGCAGCGCGGGGTGGCTGCGGATCTGTTCGAGGATGTCGGGCGACGCGTTGAAGAGCACGCCATCGGCCGCATCATCCGGCCGCACGAAGATCGACGACTGCGTGCGGGCCTTCGCGCGCACGCGGCCGGAGCGCACGCCGGCGCAGTTGGCGCAATTGCAATTCCATTGCGGAAAACCGCCACCGGCGGCCGAACCCAGGACGGTGATGCGCATCGTGAAGAGGCGAAGCGGGTGGTAGGCCGGCACCCCGGGCGGACCCGGCGTGCCGGCGATGACGAGACGCCGCGATCAGCGCGCCGTGACGTACATCGTGATTTCGAAGCCGAAGCGGAAATCGGTCGCGGTAGGTGTTTGCCAAAGCATGAAGCATCTCCTGTGACGGTCTCACAGCGCCGGTCGGCACTGCGGGGGCCTCTGGGTCCCGTCCGGCATGGTGGCGCGATGCGGGTCGCCGCTCCAGTCGGGCGATCATGAATGCGATCTGGCGATTTTCATGAATCGCCCGGACGGGGTTTCTTGTCCGACACACGCGCGGGCTTGCCTCTTGCTTCCCAGCCCCCGGCGCAGGCCTTCAGCCCAGTCCGTTGCAGGGCTGACGCAGAGTGTCCCGCGTCGAACCCCCTGGAGAGGAACGGCATGGACCGCAACGATGCGCTGCTGACGGATTGGCGCGAACGCGCGCTGGCGCTGGAGGCCGAAGTCGGCAAGGCGGTGATCGGGCAGGCCCGCGTGATCCGGCTCGTCAACCTGGCGGTGTTCGCGCGCGGCCACGTGCTGCTGCAGGGCGACGTGGGGGTCGGCAAGACAACCCTGCTGCGCGCGTTCGCGCAGGTGCTGGGCGGCAACTTCGCGCGCACCGAAGGCACGATCGACCTGATGCCCAACGACCTGGTGTACTACACCTACATCAGTGCCGACGGGCGGCCGGCGGTGGAGCCCGGCCCGCTGATTCGCCATGGCGACGACCTGGCGATCTTCTTCTTCAACGAGATCAACCGCGCACGGCCGCAGGTGCATTCGCTGCTGCTGCGCGTGATGGCCGAGCGCAGCGTGTCGGCCTTCAACCGCGAGTTCCGCTTTCCGCACCTGACGGTGTTCGCCGACCGCAACCGCGTCGAGCGCGAAGAGACCTTCGAGATCTCGTCGGCCGCGCGCGACCGCTTCATGATGGAGGTCACGATCGATGCACCGGCCGGCGATGCGGACCGGCGCGAGCTGATGTTCAACCCGCGCTACCACGACACCGACCGGTTGATGGAGGAGTTGCCGGCGGCGATGCTGAACCACCAGGCGCTGAACGAGGTGGCCGAGGCGATCCAGCGCAGCGTGCAGGCGTCGCAGGCGCTGCAGGACTACGCGCTCGGGCTGTGGCGCGCGACGGCGGTGCCGGCGGAATACGGCGTCAAGGTGCCGGGGCTGGACACCGCGCAGCTGATGCTGGCCGGGGCGAGCCCGCGCGGCATGAGCTATCTGCTGCGGGCGGCGCGCGTCGCGGCCTGGCTCGACGGGCGCGGGTTCGTCACGCCGGAGGACGTGCAGGCGGTGTTCGTCGAGACCATCGCGCACCGGCTGTGCTACCAGCCGGTGTACGAGATGCGGCGGCAGGAGATCTCGGGGCCGTTGATGGGTGGGATCCTGGCGAGCGTGGCGGCGCCGTAGCGAACGGTCGTGACCCCGCCATGCCTGCCCCCACCCTCCCCGAGATCCACTACCGCATCGGCCGTGCCGCCCTCGGCCATTTCCCGGGACACCATCGCAGCCGGCGTGGCGACAGCGGCTTCGAGTTCCGCGGCCATGCGTCGCTGCTCGACGCACCCGACCCGCGCCGGCTCGACCTGCATGCGAGCCTGCGCGACCCCTTCGGCCAGTGGTCGGTGCGCGTCTACAGCCAGCGCAAATCGATCCCCGTCGCGGTGGTCGCCGACCTGTCGGCGTCGATGGGCTTCGCCGGCGCGCAGGCCCGCCTCCACGTGCTGGCCGATTTCGTCGACAGCCTCGCGTGGTCGGCCTGGCGCACCGGCGACAGCTTCGGCTTCGTCGCCTGCGACGAGCAGGTGCGCACCGACCTGCTGCTGCCGCAGGGCCGCTCGCGCGCCGCGGCCGGCGAGCTGACCCGCACGCTGCGCCACCTGCAGCCCACCGGCCGCTCGGTGCAGGGCTTGCACCAGGCGCACCGCCACCTGCCGCAACGCCGCTCGCTGGTGTTCCTGCTGTCGGATTTCCACTGGCCCATCGACGAGGTGCAGGCGGTGCTCGCGAGCCTCGCCCACCACGACCTGGTGCCGGTCGTGCTGTGGGACCCGCAGGAGTTCAGCCTCAGCACCGCGCGCGGCCTGGCCCAGGTGCTCGACCCGGAGACCGGCCGCCAGCGCCTCGTGTGGTGGCGCGCCGCGCTGCGCGAGCAGTGGCGCGTGCAGCAGGCCCGGCGGCACGACGCGCTGCTGCAGGCGTTCCGCGCGCAGCGCCTGAGCCCCTTGTTCATCGAAGGCGCCTTCGATGCCGACGCGGTGACGCGGCACTTCCATGCGTGAACGCCTCGTCGCGCTCGCGTTGATGGCCGGCTGTGCTCAGGCCTCGGCCGCCGACGCGTTGCACGCCACCGCCATCGAGCCGCGCGCGTTCGGCTACCACGTCGGCGATACCGTCGAGCGCGAGCTGATCGTCCACATCCCCGACGGCTTCGTGCTCGACGCAGCCTCTCTGCCGCGCCCCGGCGCGAGCGGCAAGGCGATCGAGCTGCAACAGGTGTCGCAGCACCGCGACTCCGAACCCGGCGGCACCCGCCTGACGCTGCGGCTGAAATACCAGGTGTTCCTCGCGCCGACCGAGGTCCGCACGCTGGAGATCGCGCCGTTCTCGCTGGGCTTCAAGGGCGACGGGCGCGAGCAGTCGTTGCGCGTCGACGCCTGGCCGGTGACGGTGTCGCCACTGGTACCGCTGGAGGTCTCGCCGCGCGAAGGCCTCGGCGAATTGCGGCCCGACCTGCCGCCACCATCGATCGACACCCGCCCGGCGCAGCGCCGCCTGACGGCATACGGCGTCGTGCTGCTGCTGTGTCTCGCGTGGCTCGCGCAGGTGTACCTCGCGCTGCCGTGGTGGTCGCGCCGGAAGCGCCCGTTCGCGAGCGCATGGCGACAGTTGAACCAGCTGCCGGCGGCCGCCCGGCGCGACGCCTTCCAGCGCGTGCACGATGCGCTCAACCAGACCGCCGGCGAGGTGGTGTTCGCACACGGCGTCGACCGCTTCGTCGCCGCGCAGCCGCGCTACGCCGGCTTGCGCTCCGACCTGCTGCAGTTCTTCCAGCAATCGCGCCACGAGTTCTTCGCCGACGCCCCACCCGCCGCGAACGACGGTCGCTGGCTGCGCGAGTTCTGCCGCAAGTGCCGCGATGCCGAGCGGGGTGCCGCGTGATCCATTTCGACACGCCCTGGCTGCTGTGCCTGCTGCCGCTGGCGCTGTGGCCGTGGTGGGCACGCGCCGGGCAACCGGTGCGCAACGCCTGGGTTGCGTTGATGCCGCGCGACCGCGCGTCCGACGCCCTGCAACGGCTGCTGAAGGGCGCCGCGGTGCTGGCGCTCGCGCTGCTGGTGTTCGCGATGGCCGGGCCGTACCGGCCGGAGTACACGGTGGAGCGCGTCGGCCAGGGCGCCGAGATCGTCGTGGTGCTCGACCGCAGCCGCAGCATGGACCAGGGCTTCTCCGGCGCGCGCCTCGCGGCCGGTGTCGCCAAGCCGCGCGGCACCGGCCCCGAAGCGCTCGACTACTACATGAGCCTGTCGCCCGGCCGCTCGCGCGACGCCAAGGGCAAGGTCGCGCGCCGGCTGCTGTCGGAATTCGCGGCCGGGCGGCCCGACGACCGCTTCGGCATGGTGGTGTTCAGCACGCTGCCGATGCGGGTGCTGGAGTTCACGCAGAAGAACGACGTGGTGCAGGCCGCGATCGCCGCCGGCGAGATCGGCCGCGGGCTGTCGGAGACCAACATCGGCCTCGCGCTGCTGGAGGCGCTGTCGTTCTTCGACGACCGGCCCTACACCGGCTCGCGCATCGTGATGCTGGTGTCCGACGGCGGCGATCACCTCGACCCGGCGACGCAGGAGCGCATCGCGTTCGCCGCGCGCAAGCAGCGCACCGCCATCAACTGGTTCTACCTGCGCTCGGCCAACAGCCCCGGGTTGACCGCCGGTGCCGACGATCCGCTGGGCGCGGCCGACACCGTGCCCGAGCACCAGCTGCACCGCTTCTTCCAGTCGCTCGGCACGCCGTACCGCGCCTACGAGGCCGACAACGACAAGGCCTTGCAGGCCGCCATCGACGACGTGAACCGGCTGGAGAACCTGCCGATCACCTACCTCGACACCGTGCCGCGGCGCGACCTGTCGCCGTGGGGCCATGCGATCGCATTGCTGTGCGTGCTGCTGCTGTGGGGCGCCCAGCGGCTGGAGATCCGGCGATGGGCGTGATCACGCGGCGGCGCACGCGGATCGTGCTGGCAGTGCTCGTTGTTGCTGCGGTGGCGGCAATGGCGGACGGCACGCACCTGTGGCGGCTGCACCGCTGGAACACCGCCATCGCTGCGGATCCACCGGTGGCACAAGACAACCCGCCTGCCGAGCTGCAGTTCGCGCTGGCCCATGCGCAGGCCGCCAGCGGCGCCACCGACGAGGCCTTGAAGCGCTACCGCGCGCTGCAAGGCGACACGCCGCTCGGCCAGGCGGCGCGCTACAACAGCGCGAACCTGCTGATGCGACAGGCCATCGACGTGCGGGCCACCACGCAGCCCGGCCTCGCGATCCCGCTGCTGGAGCTGGCCAAGGAGGGCTACCGCGAGGTGCTGCGCAACGACCCCGGGCAATGGGATGCCCGCTACAACCTCGAGCGCGCGCAGCGCCTGCTGCCCGATCCGGATGAATCGCTGACCGAACCCGCCGACGGCCGGCGCGATGCCGAGCGTGCCGTCACGACGATGCGCGGCTATTCGCCGGGGCTGCCATGAGGCCGCTGGCGTGGCTGCGCACGTCGTGGCGCGGCCGGCGCGAAGGGTGGCTGCTGGCGCTGGCGGGCGTCGCACTCGCCGCCACCTTCCTGAACCCGGGACTGCGCATCGAGCGCCGGCTGTTCGAGCATGTGGTGGTGCTCGACATCACGCAGAGCATGAACGTCACCGACCAGGTGCTGGCCGGCAAGCCGGCGTCGCGCCTCGCGTTCGCGAAGGAGGCATTGCGCCAGGGCTTGCTCGACCTGCCCTGCGGCTCCAAGGTCGGCTGGGCGGTCTTCACCGAGTACCGCTCGTTCCTGCTGCTGGCGCCGGTCGAGGTGTGCGCGAACCTGGGCGAACTGCGCGCGACGCTCGCGCGCATCGACGGCCGCATGGCCTGGTCGGGCAACAGCGAGGTGGCCAAGGGATTGCACAGCGGCCTCGGCATCGCGCGCGAGCTGCCGGGCAAGCCGTCGCTGGTGTTCATCACCGACGGGCAGGAGGCACCGCCGCTGAACCCGCAGTACCGGCCGGTATTCGACGACAAGCCGGGCGAGGTGCCGGGGCTGCTGGTCGGCGTCGGCGAGCTGCTGGCGTCGCCGATCCCGAAGACCGATCCATTGGGGCGGCCGCTCGGCGTCTGGCGGGCGGACGAGGTGATGCAGACCGACCTGCGGCGCCAGGGACGCGGCGCGAGCGTCACCGGTGAGACGCTGGCCGACGATGGCGCAGGCCCGGCGGCGGCGGGGCTGGGGGCCACGCCGGGCACCGAGCATCTGTCGGCGCTGCGCGAGGGCTACCTGCGGCTGCTCGCGAGCGAGCGCGGGCTGGTGTTCCATCGGCTGCAGACGGCGCAGGGCTTGTCGCAGGCGCTGACGTCGCCGGCGCTCGCGAAGCCGGTGGTGGCGCGGGCCGATGGGCGGGTCGCGCTGGCGGCACTGGCCTTCGTGCTGCTGCTGGCGCGCAGTGCGTGGCCTGCGGCGCAGCGGATGCGTCAGGCGCTGCGGAAGAAGGATTCGGCGGCGGCGACGGCTTCGGTGTCGGACTGAACCGCAGCGGGCGGGCCGCCCTTGCCCCACAGCACGCCGGCCATCGGCATCGCCAGGAACTCGGCACAGAGCCTGGCGGAATCGATCATCGGCTGCGCCTTCGCGCGGTTGCCGCTCGTGGTGACCAGGTGCATGCGCTTCTTCGCCATCTCGGCCTTGAACGGCAGGCCCTCGATGCGCATCCACGCGCTCCAGTGGTCGAGGTAGGTCTTCAGCGTGCTCGGGAAGCTGTACCAGTAGACGGGGGCGACGAGGACCAGGTCGGTGCAGTCCATCGTCGCGTCGAGCAGCGTGCGCAGGTGGCCTTCGGGCCAGGGGTAGGTGCCGACGGTGTGGCGCTGGTCGGTGAACGGCTCGATCGGCAGCTGCGCGAGCGGCAGCCAGGTCTGCGTGGTGCCGGCGGGCAGGCTCTGGGCGGCGTGCCGGGCGAGCCATTCGGTGTTGCCGACGTGGCCGGGCTCGCGGGTGGAGGCGACAATGAAGAGGTAGTGAGACATGGGCTGTTGACGGCAACGAATGAAACGCATGCAGTGTTCCATGAAGTCGGCTTGAAGCACGCCGCACCCACACTTCCCTTCCACCCGACATGCCCCTGGAGTTCTCGATGTCCCGTCCCTTTGCCCATTCCCTGTCCTGCCTCGCGCTCGTGCTGGGTGCCCTGATCGGCGCGCCGGCCGATGCCCAGGCCGTCGAGGCGGTCGTCGTGAACGACTACGACGTCTTCGTCGATCCGCCGACCGCCTTCGCGTTCATCAAGCTGCCGACCGGCTGGAAGTTCATCGGCAAGCTCGATGCAGCGCAGTTGCGCCAGCTGCCGCCCGGCACGCTCACTTCGCTGTTGCCGGCGGATGAAGAAGCGACGCGGCTTGCTGCGGGGTCGAAGCCCGCGGTGGTGAAGCGCAAGGGCTGACGCGCTCTTCAACGCTTGCGAATGCCTTCCAGGCCCTTCGCGCTGTCGAGCCCCTTCGCACCGGTGAGCACGATGTCATCGAGCACCGCATCGGTGAAATCGGCTCCCGTGACATCGGCCCCGCGCAGATCCGCCCCCGCCATCTTCGCGTTGAAGAAGTTCACGCCGCGCAGGTTGGCGTTGACCAGCTTCGCGAACGACATCAGCGAACGGTTCAGGTCCGCCCCGTCGAGGTCGGCGTCGCTCAGGTCGGCGCCCGACAGGTCTGTGCGCATCTGCCCCATGCCCTGGTTCTTGATGTTCACGCCGAGGTTGGTCTTGACCAGCTTCGCGCCGCGCAGGTTGACGCCCGGAAAGTCCGCGATGATGCGCGCCCCGCTCAGGTCGGCCCCTTCGAACTTCGGCGGCGCCTTCACCTCGCCGCCCAGCACCACCACGCTGAGCAGGCTGCTGCCGACCAGCGTCGCGCCGCTGAAGTCGGTGCCCATCAGCCACGCGCCGTTCAGGTTGACGCGCGTCAGGTCGGCACCGTCGAAGCGGCTCAGCACCAGCTTCGATGCGAACAGGCTGGCCCCGGCGAGCCGCGCCCGGCGGAAATCGATGCGGCTCAGGTCGAGGTCGGACAGGTCGTGGCCCGACAGGTCGGCCGGGCCTTGTGCAGTCGCGGCGTTCAAGCGCTCGCGCACCTGATCGGCCGTCAGGCGCTCACCGGCCCGGGCGCGGCCCAGGCCGAGCAGGGCCGACGCGATGCCGATGTTCCAGACCCTTCTGCGCATGGTGCTTGCTCCTGCGGAGCGATGATGCTGTGCGGTGCCGCGCAAAAGATCAAGCACGTCAACCCTGCCGAGGAGACCGACATGTCGCAATGGCGCAAGAAGACCCCCGATGAGACCTACACGGTGGACGAGGTCGAGGCTCGCCTGAAGGCCGAGCTGCCGAAGTGGTTCCTCGAAGACGGCTGGATCCGCCGCAAGTACAAGACCGGCGGATGGAAGGGCACGCTGATGGTGGTGAACACCGTCGGCCACCTCGCCGAAGCGGCCTGGCACCACCCGGACCTCACGGTCTCGTTCGCCTTCGTCACCGTGAAGCTGATGAACCACGCGGCCAAGGGCATCACCGACAAGGACTTCGCGCTTGCCGCGAAGATCGAAGAGGTGCTGATGTGGCAACCGGGCGCGGTCGAAGGCTCGGCGCTGGAAGGCACGCCGGACGATCCGCGCTTCAAGTACATCAAGTACGACTGAACGCGCAGGACACTGTGTCACCCGCCCGGGACAGGCGCGGGATGCCGGACGCCTCGCACGCGCCGGTGCAGCCCCATTTCCCTGGGTAAACCCCAGCGGAACGGCGCTTGCTTACCCAGGCTCCGATGCCTGTCTCCGCCGCCGATCCCCACCGCCTGCTGACGCTTCGCGCGCCGGGCCGATTGCACCTCGGGTTCCTCGATCCGGCCGGCACGCTGGGCCGCCGCTTCGGCAGCCTCGGGCTGGTCATCGACGGCCTCGCGACCGAGGTCGCATTGAGCGCCGCATCGACCGACGACATCGTCATCGTCGACCCCGCCGCGCAGGTCGAAGTCGAACGCGCAGCGCGCTTCCTGCACCTGCTGCGCGAGCACACCGGGCTGCGCACGCCGCTGCGCCTGCAGCTCACGCGCGTGCTGCCGCCGCATGCCGGCTTCGGCTCGGGCACGCAGCTCGCGCTGGCCATCGGCCGGGTGTTCGCGCACTGGCACGGCCTCGCGATCGGCAGCACAACGCTCGCGCACTGGCTCGCGCGCGGGCTGCGCTCGGGCATCGGCATCGCCGGCTTCGACCAGGGCGGCCTGCTGCTCGACGGCGGGCCCGGCCCCGACGGCCTGCCCGCACCACTGCTGTCGCGCATCGCGTTCCCGGCCGCCTGGCGCGTGATCGTGGTCCAGGACGATCGCCACCGCGGGCTGTCGGGTCCACAGGAGAAGCAGGCCATCGCGACGCTGCCGCCGTTGCCGCAGGCGCTGTCGGCCGACATCTGCCACCAGGTGCTGATGCGCGTGCTGCCCGGCGCGGCGAGCGGCGAGTTCGCGCTGTTCGCCGCCGGCATCAACCGCGTGCAGCAGCTGCTCGGCGAGCACTTCGCGCCGGCACAGGGCGGCGCCTACACCAGCGCGGCGGTGGGCCGCATCGTGCAAGCCATCGACGGCGCGGCCATCGGCCAGAGCTCGTGGGGACCGACCGGATTCGCGATCCTGCCGTCGCAGGCAGGTGCCGACGCGGCGGTGCAGGCGCTGCGCGCCTCGCGTGCGCTCGAACCCGGCCTGGCGCTCAGCATCGTCGCCGGGCTCAACCGCGGCGCGCTGCTCAGCGAGCACGCCTGCGAACCGCATTGACACCCTCGACCCCACAGACCCCCGGGAGCCGCGATGGAACGCCCCTACATCCTCCACCTGTTCACCCCCGGCCGGCAGGCCAGCCCGTTCGACGTCAACATGGCCGCCGACGCCGGCTACCAGGTGATCGCGCCGTACTGCGAGGTCGACCTCGACGGCATCGCCGCGCTGACGCAGGACGCGATCTTCTCGCGCGGCCCGAAAGGCGTCGCACGCACCGGCATCTTCATCGGCGGGCGTAATGCCATGCTCGCAACCGACATGCTCGAGCGCGCCAAGGCCTCGATGGTCAAGCCCTTCGTCGTGTCGGTGATGGCCGATCCGAGCGGCGCCTACACCACGGCCGCGGCAATGGTCGCCTGCACCGAGGCCGCGCTGCAGAAGCAGCAGGGCCACGGCCTCACCGGCCTGCGCGTGGTGGTGCTCGGCGGGCTGGGCCCGGTCGGCCGCATCGCCGGCGTGCTCGCGGCGCAGGCCGGCGCGCTGGTGTCGCTGTCCAGCCGCAGCGGCGCGGCCGCCGCCGAATCGGCCGCGCACGACACCGCGACGCGCTTCGGCGTCACGCTGCACGGCGTGTCGGGCGCCGATACCGCGGCGGTGCGCGCCTCGCTCGCCGAGGCCGACGTGGTGCTGGCCTGCGCGGCGGCCGGCGTGCAGGTGGTGTCCGCCGACGACCTGCGGCACGCGCCGCGGCTCAAGGTGGCGGCCGATGTCAACGCGGTGCCGCCGGAAGGCATCGCCGGTGTCGGCGTGATGGACGACGGCAAGGCGCTGCCTGGCAGCGCGGCGGTCGGCATCGGCGCGCTCGCGATCGGCAACGTGAAGTACCAGACCCAGCACCGGCTGCTGGTGCAGATGCGCGAGTCCGACAAGAAGGCGCTGGTGCTCGGTTTTCCGGAGGCGTTCGCGACCGCACGCGCGTTCCTCGCGGAACGTGCGGCCGGCACCGCTGCGTGAGCGGCCAGACGACGTGAAGGGCGTGATCGCCGTGGCCGCGCTGTCCGCCCGCCTGATGGCCGAGGCCGCGGTGCGCGACGGCTTCGACGTGGTCGCGCTCGACCTGTTCGGCGATGCCGACACGCGCGCCGCCGCGTCGCAATGGATCGGCCTCGGCGAGCCCGCGTCGCTCGAGATCGACGATGCACTCACGCTCGCCGCGCTGCGCGAACTGGCGCAACGCGGCGAGGTCAGCGGCTGGGTTGCCGGCAGCGGCTTCGAAGGCCGGCCGCGCCTGCTGGCCGAAGGCGCGCAGTTGCTGCCGCTGATCGGCACCGCGGTGTCGGCGGTGTGCCGCGTGCGAGACCCGGCGCTCTTCTTCGACCATCTCGCGTCGCAAGGCATTCGCCATCCGCCGGTGCGGCTCGGCGCCCTCGCCCGCACGCTGCCAGACGATGGCGCGCGCTGGCTGGTGAAGGACGCCTTCGGCTGCGGCGGCTGGCAGGTGCGCCGCGCGACACCGGAGCTGCTGGCCGACCTGCCGGCGCAGCATTACCTGCAGCAGCAGGCGCCGGGCGTGCCGATGTCGGCCACCTTCGTCGCCAACGGGCGCCAGGCGGTCATCCTCGGCTTCAACGAGTTGACGGTGCGCCGCTTCGGCACGCGGCCGTTCGTGTTCTGCGGTGTCGTCGGGCCGGTGGCGTTGGACCCGCTTGCCGCGTCGCGCGTGCAGGCCGCGGTGCGCGCACTGACCAGCGCCTTCGAGCTGCGCGGCCTGTGCAGCCTCGACTTCATGCGCGACGGCGACGAGATCGCGGTGCTCGAGGTCAACCCACGCCCGCCCGCCAGCCTGGCGCTGTACGGCGATGGCGTGATGGCCGCGCATGTGCAGGCCTGCCTGCACGGCGTGCTGCCGGCACCGCCGGCGAAGCGCGCGCAGGTCGGCGGCACCGAGATCGTGTTCGCGCGCCACGGCGGGCTGGTCGATGCCGCGCTCGCGCAGCGCCTCGCGGCCCGCCCCGACACGCACGACCTCCCTTGCGCCGGCACGCGCTTCGCGGCCGGCGACCCGCTGTGCAGCCTGAGCGCGCGCGGCCCCGATGCCGACGCCGTGCGCGCCGCATTGCACCAGGCCCGCGAGGCCTTGCTCGACACCCTGGAGACACCGTCATGACCGAGCTCAGCGTCAACACCCGCGCGCGTCCGCTGGTCGAGCACCTGATCGCCGAGGCCGGCGCGCTGCAGGTCGCGGTGCGCCGCGACGAGCGCGGCACCTGCCTCGTCGACGCCGGCATCGAGGCGCGCGGCAGCATCGCCGCCGGCCTGCTGATCGGCGAGATCTGCATGGGCGGGCTGGGACAGGTCCGCCTGCAGGCCGGCGAGCGGCATGGCTGGCCGACCTGGGTCGAGGTGCGCAGCTCGCAGCCGGTGCTGGCCTGCCTGGGCAGCCAGTACGCCGGCTGGAGCCTGTCGGCGACGAAGGAAGAGACCGGCGGCAAGAAGTTCTTCTCGCTGGGCTCGGGCCCGGCGCGCGCGCTGGCCGGCAAGGAAGACCTGTTCACCGAACTCGGCTACCGCGACCGCGCCGACTGCGGCGTGCTGGTGATGGAGGTCGACCGCCCGCCGCCACCGGTGGTCGTCGACAAGCTGCTGCACGACTGCGCGCTGCAGCCCGCCGGGCTGACGATCGTGCTGACGCCGACCACCAGCCTCGCCGGCACGACGCAGATCGTCGCGCGCGTGCTGGAGACGGCCTTGCACAAGGCGCACACGCTGGGCTTTGCGCTCGAGCACATCGTCGAAGGCATGGCCACCGCCCCGCTGCCGTCGCCGACGCCCGATGGCGCGCAGGCGATGGGCCGCACGAACGACGCGATCCTGTACGGCGGCCAGGTGCACCTGACGGTGCGCGGCGACGACGCGGCGGCGCGGGCGCTCGCCACGCAATTGCCGTCCACCAACTCGCGCGACCACGGCCGCTCGTTCGCCGATATCTTCAAGGAGGCCGGCTACGACTTCTACAAGATCGACCCCGGGCTGTTCGCGCCGGCCGAGGTGTGGGTCAGCAACCTCGACAGCGGCAACACCTGGCATGGCGGCGCACTGAACATCGCGCTGCTGCGGCAACTCTGGTTGCAGGAGGCGTGATGCGCGTCGCGATCATGACCGACGAGGTCGGCTGGCACACCCGGCAGCTGCAGGCCGCGTTGCGGGCGCGCGGCGCCGTCGGGCGCTGCATCGACCTGGCCGATTGCCACATCGACACCACGCTCGCCTGGCACGGCCTGGCGCTGCCGGGTTACGGCCGCGCGCTGCCCGATGCGGTGCTGGTGCGCGGGCTGGCCGGCGGCAGCTTCGAGCAGGTCACCAAGCGGCTCGGCGTGCTGCATGCGCTGCGCGAGCTCGGCGTGCCGGTCTACAACGATGCGCGGGCGATCGAGCGCAGCGTCGACAAGTCGATGACCAGCCTGCTGCTGCACGCCGCCGGCGTGCCGACGCCGCCCACCTGGGCCACCGAATCGCAGGCGCAGGCCCGGCGCATCGCGATGCGCGAAGGCGCGGCCGGGCATGCGCTGGTGCTGAAGCCGCTGTTCGGCTCGCAGGGCAAGGGGCTGCAACTGGTCGGCGAGGTCGACGGCGTGCACCATGCGCTGCCGGCGCTCGACAAGGGCTTCGGTTCGCTCGCCTACCTGCAGCGCTTCGTGCCGGCGACCGCCGTGCCGGGCTTCGACTGGCGCGTGCTGGTGGTCGGCGGCAACGCGATCGCCGCGATGCGGCGCGTCAGCACGCACTGGATCCACAACGTCGCGCAAGGCGCGCGCTGCGAGCCGGCCGAGCTGACGCCGGCGCTCGCGCAACTGGCCGAGCAGGCGGCGGCAGCGCTCGACATGGACTACGCCGGCGTCGACCTGATCCCGTCGGCGCAGGGCACGCAGGTGATCGAGGTCAACGGCGTCGCGGCCTGGCAGGGGCTGCAGCGCGTGACCGGCTTCAACATCGCACGGGCCATCGTCGACGACCTGCTCGACCGCAAGTGCGCGGTGCAACGCGCGCTCGGCGACGCGGCGTGAACCTCGACCTGCAGGCGTCGGTCGCGCGGGCGAAGGCCGCGTTCCTGTGCGCCTGCACGCTCGACGTGGCGGTGCGCAAGCCGGGCAACGTCAGCCTGCAGTCCGACGGCCACCGCATGCAGGCGGCGATGTTCACCGACAGCGCGATGGCCGCCGCGGGGCCGCTGTTCACGAAAGGCGCGAGCGTCGGCGAGCGCATCGAAGCCGCGGTGGAGGCGAGCTGGTCGGTGGCGCACTGCAACACCAACCTCGGCATCCTGCTGCTGTGCGCGCCGGTCGCGGTGGCGGTGGAGCGGCGGCCGCAGGCGGCGACGCCCGCCGCGTTGCAGCAGGCCATCGGCGAGGTGCTGGCCGGCCTGAGCCTCGCCGATGCCGAGCACGCCTACCGCGCGATCGCCCGCGCGAACCCCGGTGGTCTCGGCGACGCACCGGCCGAAGACGTGCGCGCCGCCCCGAGCATCGACCTGCGCGCCGCGATGGCCTTGTCGGCCGGGCACGACCTGATCGCGCGGCAGTACCGCGACGGCTATGCCGAGGTGTTCGGCGTCGCGCTGCCGGCGCTGGGTCCGGGCTTTGCATGTCCGTCGGGGGCCGGCTGCGGCGCTCCCGATGCGTCCACGACAGCCGCCATACAGCGCCTCTACATCGCGCTGCTGGGCAGCTTTGCCGATTCACACATTGTTCGCAAACACGGCGAGGCCGTGGCACAGACTGTCATGGCCGCGGCGCATGCGTGGCGCTGGGCCGAGGGCGTGGACGGCGAGCCGGCCTGGGCGGCGTGGGACGAATCGCTGAAGGCGCGGGGCATCAACCCCGGTACCAGCGCCGATTTGACGGTGGTCACGCTGATGATCGCCGGCCTTGCGTCGCGATGGCACGGAACGTGATAACAGCCGTGGAACATTGGCGCGTTGCCAGTGTCGGGAACGTCCCCGGAAAACGCAAACAGGAGATGACACAGCCATGGCCAAGATCGATCGCATGATGGTCGGTGAGTCGCTCGTCGGTGACGGCAATGAAGTTGCCCACATCGACCTGCTCATCGGACCGCGTGGCAGCCCCGCCGAGAGCGCGTTCGCGAACGCACTGACCAACAACAAGGACGGCTTCACGTCGCTGCTCGCCGTGGTGGCGCCGAACCTGCTGACCAAGCCGGCGACGGTGATGTTCAACAAGGTCACCATCAAGGGCGCCAAGCAGGCGGTGCAGATGTTCGGGCCGGCGCAGCGCGGCGTCGCGATGGCGGTGGCGGACTGTGTCGAGGACGGCACCATCCCGATGGCGGAAGCGGACAACCTGTTCGTCTGCGTCGGCGTCTTCATCCACTGGCTGGCCGAAGACGACAAGAAGATCCAGGACTACAACTACCGCGCGGTCAAGGAGTCGATCAAGCGCGCGGTGGCCGGCTCGCCGACGGCGTCGGAAGTGGTCGCGAAGAAGGGAAGCAGCGCGCACCCGTTCGCTGCGGGTTGAGGCCTAGCCCGGATGCGAATCCGGGCTACCCAGGAACAAGCCCTGATCCGAGCAGTTGCACGACGGTCGCCGAGCGACCGACCGTCGGCACCGGGCCCGCGACGCGTTCGATCTGCACCCCCACCGCGGCCACGTCGGCGAACTTGTGCGGCTTGACGACCTTCACACGCACCCAGCTCGCGCCGAACTCGCCGAGCAGGATGTCGGCGATGGTTTCGGCCAGCGCTTCCAGCAGCTTCAGCCGGTGCTCGGCCAGCAGGCGCAGCAGGCGTTCGCGCACGACGCTGTAGTCGATGGTGTCGACGATGCGGTCGGTGTCGCAGGCGCGGGCCCGCGGCACGCCGGCATGCACGTCGATCACCAGCGGCTGCGGCGCATGGAACTCCGATTCGTGGATGCCGATGACCGTTTCGCCGGTGAGGCCTTCGATGAAGATCAGGTCGAGCGGAAGCGGCGCGTCTTGCGCGGGGTTCGGGCTGCGGCTGGCGTGGGTCATCGTGTCTCCAGGAGTGTTCAAGAATGGGACAGCAGGCTCTTGCGCGGCCGGCCGCACCGGCCGATCGCAATAACCAGGCCACGCGAAGGCCCCCTCGTTTCACCGGGTAGGCAGGACCCGCCATCGCACCAGAATCAGCAATCCTGCGGTCCCAGGGGGAACACATGACGCTGGTCTTGCGAACGGGCGACGATCGACATGCCGAACATGTGATGGACGTGGTGCGCAGCGGCGTGCACGAATCGGCGAGCGACGTGGTGACGCAGTCGTGGAGCCGCTGCCTCAACGAATACCGGCTGCACCCCGACAAGGCGCGCGAGCCGGCCGTGATCAGCCGCGCCGCGCTCGAGGAGCGGCGCGAGCGCCAGGCCGACGTGATCGACTGCGCGCGCTACGAGATGACCACGCTGTACCAGCAGCTCGCCGATGCCGATTCGGCGGTGGTGCTGACCGACATCGACGGCGTGATCGTGCACATGGTCAGCTCCACCGAGTTCGCCGCCGAGATGGGGCCGCTCGGGCTGCGCCCCGGCGGCATGTGGAGCGAGACCGAGGCCGGCACCAACGGCATGGGCACCTGCCTGGCGGCCGCGGCGCCGATCTCGGTGCGCCGCGAAGACCACTTCTTCACGCACTTCACGCAGCTCACCTGCTCGGCGGTGCCGGTGTTCGACCCGTCGGGCCACATCGCCGCGGTGCTCGACGTCAGCAGCCGATCCAGCATGCTGCAGCAGCACCTGCTGGTGCTGCTGGGCATGACAGCGCGGATGATCGAGAACCGGTTGATCGACCGGCGCTTCCGCAATGCGCACCCGCTGCACTTCCACAGCCGGCCGGAGTTCGTCTACACGCTGCACGAGGGCAAGCTCGCGGTCGGCGACGACGGGCGCATCCTCGCGGCCAACCGCAGCGCGCTGTTCCAGCTCGGGTTGCAGTCGGTCGACGAGATCCGCTCGCGCCACATCGAGGACCTGTTCCAGACCTCGCTCGAAGACATGCTGCGGCGCAGCACGCAGTCGTCGTTCCACCCGATCGTGACCTTCCGCGCGAATGCGGCGCTGCGCTTCTTCGCGGTGGCGCGGCGGCCGGCGACCGAATCGGACCTGCCATCGCCCGCGACGCCATCGATCGCCAGCACGCTGCCGGCGACGACGGTGCCGCGCCTCGCGCCGCGCAGCGCGCAGGCACGCCCCGCGGCCCAGCCGCCGACCTTCAAGGACGCGCGGCTGGCGGCCCACTTCGAGACCGCGCGCCGCGTGATCGCGCGCCAGACGCCGGTGCTGCTGTGCGGCGAGACCGGCGCCGGCAAGGAGGTGTTCGCGCGCGCGGTGCACGAGGCCAGCCCGCATGCCGGCGGCGCGTTCGTCGCGATCAACTGCGCGAGCCTGCCGGAGACGCTGATCGAGTCCGAGCTGTTCGGCTACCGCGCCGGCGCCTTCACCGGCGCGCAGCGCACCGGCCGGCGCGGCAAGATCCTGCAGGCCGACGGCGGCACGCTGTTCCTCGACGAGATCGCCGACATGCCGCTCGACCTGCAGGCCCGATTGCTGCGCGTGCTCGACGAGCGCCAGGTCACGCCGCTGGGCACCGAAGAGACGCATGCGGTGGACTTCCAGCTGATCAGCGCCAGCCACCAGCGCCTGCCGGAGCTGGTGCGCGAAGGCCGCTTCCGCGAAGACCTGTACTACCGGCTGTCGGGCATCGAGCTGCTGCTGCCGGCGCTGCGCGAGCGCAGCGACCGGCGCGAGCTGATCCGCGGCGTGCTCGAAGCCGAAGGCGGCCGCGGCAGCACGCTGAGCGCCGAGGCCGAACGCATGCTGATGGACTACGCCTGGCCTGGCAACATCCGCCAGCTGCGCCATGTGCTGCGCACCGCGGCGGCGCTGGCCGATGGCGACACCATCGCCTGCGCGCACCTGCCGGCGCTGCAGGACAGCACCGCAGCGACGGCGACGCCACTGCATGCGGCCGCGAGCACCGCGCCGCTCGCGTTGCCGTCGCACGTGACAACGATGCCGGCCGTGCCACCGGCGGGACCCGCTGCGCATGCGAGCGCCGACCACCCGCCGCCGCCTTTCAAACTGAACCCGATCCAGGCGAACGAACGGCAGGTGCTGCTGCAGATGCTGGAGCAGCACCGCTGGAACGTGAGCAATGTCGCCAAGGTGCTCGATGTCAGCCGCAACACCCTCTACCGCAAGCTCCACAAGCTCCACATCGAGATCTCGCACCCCGAGTGATGCGCTGCCGCACGACGATGACGATGCGGCGCCTGTCGACGCGCCACCGCGCTCGCGCTTTGCGTGGTGCATCACCGGTTCGGGCCACGGCCTGGACGAATCGATCGCGCTGGCCGCGCGGCTGCCGGGCTGCGACCTGTTCCTGTCGGCCGCCGGCGAAGAGGTGCTGGCTATCTACAAGATGCCGCTGGACGAGCTGAAGCAGCGTTTCAGGATCTTCAGGGACAAGACCGCGAGCGGTGTGCCGGTGGGCATGCTGTACGACGACGTGTATCACACGGTGGTGCTGGCGCCGGCCACCAGCAACACGGTGGCCAAGTGCGCGTTCGGCTTCAGCGACACGCTGCCGACCAACATGTTTGCGCAGGCCGGCAAGCTCGGCATTCCGGGCATCGTGTTTGCATGCGACACCGAACCGGTGGTGGTGACGAAATCGCCGCACGACTGGGTGACGCTGCGGCCGCGCCGCATCGAACTGGACAACGTGGACCGTTTGCGCAACATCGACTTCTGCCATGTGGTGTGCTCCCCTGCCGAACTGGAGGCCGCGCTCGATGCGCGGCTGAAGGCGCTGACACTCACATGGAACACATCGTCTTCCTGACCGGCCACCTGGCCCGGCCCGCGCTGGAGCGGGTGCTGGGCGGCATCGACGCGGCGCCCTTCACCTGGGAGGTGCGCGACCTCGGGCTGCAGGTGGCCGCGCTGATGACGGCCGAGATGATCGCGCGCCGCGTGCCGGGCCCGGTGCAGGCTGATCGCGTGCTGGTGCCAGGGCGCTGCCGCGGCGACCTGGACGCGCTGACGCAGCACTACGGCATCCCGGTGCAGCGCGGGCCGGAGGAGCTGAAGGACCTGCCGCGCTTCTTCAACCGCGCCGCGAAGCCGATGGATTTGAGCGAGTACGAGGTCGCGATCTTTGCGGAGATCGTCGACGCGCCGAAGTTGTCGGTCGACGCGATCGTCGAGCGCGCGCGCGGGTTGCGTGCCGATGGCGCCGACGTGATCGACCTGGGCAGCCTGCCGGCGACGCGCTTCGACCACTTGGCCGACAGCGTGCAGGCGCTGAAGGCCGAGGGCTTCTCGGTGAGCGTCGATTCGAACGATGCGCAGGAGCTGCTGCGCGGTGGCCGGGCTGGCGCCGACTACCTGCTGAGCCTGACGCTGGACACGCTGTGGGTGGCCGACGAGGTCGACGCGGTGCCGGTGCTGATACCGCGCACGCCGACCGACGAGGCTTCGCTGCACGAAGCCATTGAACGAATGCAGGCGAGCGGGAAGCCCTACTTTGCCGATGCGATCCTCGACCCGATTCCGTTCGGGCTGACCGCGTCGATCGTGCGCTACCACCGGCTGCGCGAGCGCTTTGCGGACGCGCCGATCATGATGGGCATCGGCAACGTGACCGAGCTGACCGAGGCCGACACCAGCGGCATCAACGCGCTGCTGTTCGGCATGGCGGCTGAACTGAATGTGGCCGCGGTGCTGACCACGCAGGTGAGCCCGCATGCGCGCCGCGCGGTGCGCGAGGCCGACTGGGCGCGCCGCATCATGCATGCGGCGGCCAGCCACGGCAGCCTGCCGAAGGGCATCAGCGATGCGCTGATGACGGTGCATGCGAAGCACCCGTTTCCGGACACGCCGCAGGAGATTGCCGAGACCGCGGCGCAGGTGCGCGACCCGAACTTCCGGGTGCAGGTGTCGCCGCTGGGGCTCCATGTGTACAACCGGGATGGGCTGCGGCTGGGGCAAGGCGCGTTCGAGTTGTGGCCGCAGTTGAAGCTGGAGAACGATGCGGCGCATGCGTTCTACATGGGGGTGGAGCTGGCGCATGCGGAGATTGCGTGGAAGCTGGGCAAGCGCTATGTGCAGGACCAGCCGCTGGACTGGGGCGCGGCTGTGGAAACGCGGGCGCAGGACTTGAGCGGGTGGTGCGCGCCGGGGACGACGATGACGACCGGCAAGGCGCGCAACGAGGGCAGCGGATGAACGACGTGATCTACGAGACGGTGGTGACGACGGTGTCGGCCGACGGCGTGCCGCACGTGGCGCCGATGGGCGTGCGCTACCAGGACGGGCAGGTGGTGCTGATGCCGTTCAAGCCGTCGGCGACGCACGACAACATCGTTGCGACCGGGCATGCGGTGTTGAACCTGCTGACGGACACACGGGTGTTTGCGGGGTGCGTGACGGGGCGGAAGGTGTGGCCGCTGGTGGCGGCGGAGAAGGTTCCTGGTCAGCGGCTGGCGGCTGCGCTCGGGCATGTGGAACTGAGGCTGGCCGAGCGGCGCGATGACGTGCAGCGGCCGGTGCTGCGGATGGCGCGGGTGCATGAGGTGAGGCACCAGCCGTTCATCGGGTTCAACCGGGCGCAGGCGGCGGTGATCGAAGGGGCGGTGCTGGTGAGCCGGCTGCCCATGCTGGCGGCGGAGAAGGTGGACCGCGAGATGGCGTATCTGCAGATTGCGATCGACAAGACGGCGGGCGAGCCGGAGCGTGAAGCCTGGGGATGGTTGCGCGACGCGGTGGCGCAGCATCGCGCGGGCCTGAAGGGGGCGCGGTGATGCGCTTGCTGGTCAGCGTTCGAAGCCCGGCCGAGGCCCTGCTCGCGGCCGACGGCGGGGTCGATTTCATCGACTTGAAAGAGCCGCGTGAGGGGGCGTTGGGCGGGCTGCCGGTTGCGACGATCCGCGCCATCGTGCAGGCGCTGCGCGAGCGTGGCATTGCGTTGCCGACCAGCGCGACGATTGGCGATGTGCCGATGCACGAGGCGGCGTCGATCGCTGCGCGGGTCGAGTCGGTGGGGGCGTGTGGGGTCGACTATGTGAAGGTGGGCATTGAGCGCTCGCCGCAGGCTGCGGCGGTGCTCGACATGCTGGCCGGCAGCCGGCATGCGGTGGTGCCGGTGTTCATCGCCGATCACGGGCTGGATGCGGCGTTGGTTGCACAGGCCTGCAGGCTCGGCTTCCCGGCCGTGATGGCCGACACAGCGGACAAGCGGGCGGGCAGCATCTTCGCGTGCGTGGACACGGTCGAGTTGCAGCGCTTCGTGGCGACAGTGCGCCGAACCGGCAAGCTGGTCGGACTGGCGGGGGCACTGCGACTGCCGGACTTGCCGGCGCTGCAAGAGCTTGCGCCGGACTTTGCGGGGTTTCGCAGCGCGGTCTGCGCAGGCGATCGGGCTTCGGTGCTCGATGAGCAAAGGGTGCGCCGGTTGGCGCGCCTGCTGCGACAGGTTCCGGCTCCGCAACACTGAACACCATCTCGCCATTTCCCGAGCAGATGTTGCTCGCATTCAGCTCATTCCGCTTCCGAGTGGCGAGACAGATGATTCATCCCATGCGAAGCGATCGACCGAAACGTCTCCTTCGTCGTTCAACTCAATCCATGGGACCTACCTGAAATGAAGCTCAAGAACAAAGTTGCATTCATCACTGGCGGCACGTCGGGCATCGGCCTGGAAACCGCGAAGCTGTTCCAGGCCGAGGGCGCCCAGGTGGTGCTGGTCGGCTCGAACGCAGAGCGCCTGGCCGCGGCCGGCAACCAACTCGGCGACAAGGCACTGCTGGTGCGTGCCGACATCCGCAAGGTGGCCGACATCGAGCGTGCCGTCGAAGAGACGCGCGCCAAATTCGGTCGCATCGACGTCCTGTTCGCCAACGCCGGCGCGACCACGGTCGCTCCGCTGGAAGCGGTGACGGAAGCGTATGTCGCCGACAACCTCGCGCTCAATTTCACCGGCACGTTCTTCACGATCCAGAAGGCGGCGCCGGTGATGGCTCAGGGCGGCAGCATCATCGTGACAACGTCGTTCCTGAACACGATCGGCTATGCAGGCCTGTCGATCCTGGCGGCGACCAAGGCTGCGGCGCGCTCGCTGGTGCGCACCCTGGGCGCAGAACTGGCGCCGCGCGGCATCCGCGTGAATGCGGTCAGCCCGGGCGCCATCGCGACGCCCTTCTACAGCAAGATCGGCCTGCCCGACAACGTGCTGTCGGAGATCGCCGCCGGCATCACGCAGAAGGTCGGCCTGAAGCGCTTCGGCGAGGCCGCGGAGCTCGCGAAGACCGCGCTGTTCCTCGCCAGCGACGACTCGTCATACACCACCGGCACGGAACTCGTGGTCGACGGCGGCCTGACCCAGTTCTGAGGACACCATGGGAACGACGATCCAATTCAAGCGCCCCGCGCAGAGGGCGTGGGACCGCACCTTCATGTTCTTCGCCTGGCACCTGGCCTGACCCGGCGCTGACGACTTCAACGGAACCATGAAATGCATATTTCTCGGCTCGCCGTCTTGGCGGCATTCATCAGCCTGCGACTTCTCAGGGCGACGGGATGCGTCCGAAGCCTGCCAACGCCTCGCGAAGTTGCGGAACGGCGAAGTCGATGAACCGGCGAAGCTTGACCGGCATCATGGCGCGAGACAGGTGGACGAGATGCACCGGGATCGGGTCGACCTCGAACTCCTGCAGGATGAATCGGAGCTTCCCGGCGAGCACTGCCTCTGCCACGTCGTGCTCGAGCAGCATCGTCGCGCCGACGCCATCGATGGCGGCATCGGCGGCTGCGTCTGGCGACGACACGAGCAATCGCGGTGTGTCGGTGATCGTGTGCATCCCGCTGGCTTCCGGATGACGAAAGCGCCACGGCGACAGGAACGGGCTGTCGAACACGACGCGAGGGTAGCCGCGCAGATCTTCAGGGCTGCGCGGCACGCCGTGCTTCTTCAAGAGCGCCGGGCTGGCCACCACCACGACGCGCAGCAGCCCGACCCGCGTGGCCATCAGGCTGCTGTCGCGCAGGCGGCCGATCCGCACCGCGACATCCGCGTGCGAGTCGACGAGGTCGATGTTGCGGTCGGATTGCAGGAGCTGTATGCGGATCTCGGGAAACTGCGCAAGGAATTGATGGATGACGGGCAGTACCCGCAACCGCGCCACCTGCACCGGCGTTGTCACGACGAGTTCGCCGCGCGGGTTCGCGAACTCGCCGGCGGCGCGACGCTCCTGCTCATCGACCTGTTCGAGAATCTGCCTTGCAGCAGCAACGTAGTCGGCCCCCGCATCCGTCAGCGAGAGCTTGCGCGTCGTTCGAACGAGAAGCTTCGTGCCGACCATCGCCTCCAGGTCGTTGACATTGCGCGTGAGCGTGGCAACGGGAATCCGCAGTTTCCTGGCGGCCGCCGACAGGCTCCCTTCCTCGACGGAGGAAACCAACATCGCCATCGCTTCCAGTCTGTCCATTGACGCACTTCGAAAATCCGACGGCAGGAGACAGCCTGGCTGCGTCCATCAAACGGCCGCGAGGCGTCACTCTACATGGGGCTCGGTGCGACACCCGGCCTTGTCACGCGGCCTTGGTGAGAAGGAGTTCGTCGAGTCGCTCGAGAGTCGATGCGAGACCATCCTTCAGTCCCATGTCGATCACCTTCTGGACGTCCTCGGCAGACTTGTACAAGACGACGGTCGTTACGAGCGTGCGAGTCTGGAGGTCGGTGAAACCGACGTCCCAACGTGCGCGCGGCAGGGCGGGATTCACAGCACCGGTCTCGTCACTGAACGCGTCAAGCGCCACGTAGCCGTCAATCGGGTTGATCGCCTGGTAGTCCTGGCGACTCCAGAACTCCTGTCCGTCGGGCATGACCATCGCGTAGTGCCAATACCCGCCTTCCTTGAACTCCATGTGCTTGGTCTTGGTGGTCAGTGGCTTGGGGGCGAACCACTGGTCAAGCAGTTCCTGCTTCGTGTAGCAATCCCACACGAGTTGGCGCTTCGCCGCGAACTCTCGTTTCACGGTGATGCTGTGCTTGGTCTTGTCCACAACGAAATCGAATCGAAGGTCAGGTTTCACGCTCATCTCCACTCAGTTGTTCAAGCAGGTTGTCCAGGTTCTCGAATCTGCTGGCCCAGATCGCGCGCTGCTCGTCAAACCAGCGCTCGGCCGCTGCCAGCTTCCTTCTCTCGAGCACGCAGGTCCGAACTCGACCGCTCTTTCGAGTGCGGATCAGCCCCGTGCTCTCGAGCACCCCCACGTGCTTCATGAAGGTGGGCAATCCGATGTCGAATGGCTCTGCCAGGTCGCTGACCGTCGCCGGCCCCGTGCCGAGTCGTTGAAGGACCGCTCGACGCGTGGGGTCGGCCAACGCGTGAAAGACCGAATCGAGAGCCAGATAATTGTTTGCCATTTGGCAAAGTATAGGTGACTTTCAACTCTTGGGCAACGCAGAGCCTGGGCCCGTCCTGACCGTGCAAGGGCCGCGCGCGCGAAGTTCGCGATGGCCAGGGTGTAGCGACCACGCCAGAGGTGAGCGGCAGCGTGCCGCGTTGACGCACAGCCTGCCTGGTCGCGGTGTCCCGTGGGTGATGCGCCAGACGATCGCCCCACCCACGCAGGCCGATGCGAAGTCGAACGCAGTGGTCGCAGGCGCCGGACGCTCTGCTGGACGCCAAGAGACGGCGCCCTACGCAGGCCTTCCAAGGACCGCCCCCAGCAGGCTCTGCAACACGCCCGAAGCTCCGCCATACATCGAAGACACCGCCGACGCGAACACCGACGGCGTCATCTTGTGGGAAGCCATCTGGGACCACGCGTGCGCCGATGCGCCGTTGGCATCCGTGTAGGCCGCCTGTGCCAGCATGCCCAGGGGATGCCCACCGCCCAGGCCGTTCTCGTTCATCCTGGCCACCAGCGCCTCGCCGGCATCGCGCCAGCGCGTCAGCGCCGGGTTCATCGTGGCGCCATTGCGGCTCAGCTCCTGCGGCGAAACGCCGCTGAGCTGCTTCTCGATCGCCTCGGCCTGCGCCTGCAGCGCCTTCATGCCGTTGAGCAGCGCGGCGAAAGGCGGCGGTTTCTGTGCGCACAAACCGGCAAGCCGGTTCATCTCGGCCGTGTTGCCCTCCAGCGCCGGTTTCACGCTCGCCAGTTTCACCGATCCAGCCAGCAGGCCGGCCGGCTTCTCCAGGTAGCCCATCTGGATCGCATTCCTGCGCATCATCGGCACGCCGAGTTCCGGCACACCCGCAAAGTTGCTCGCGACGCAGTCCTTCATGAAGGCATCGACCTCGGGCGACACCCTCGACTGCAGTTCCGCAGCCTGGGCCTTGGCCTCTTGCGCTGCCGCCGGATTCAAGCCGGCCGCGACTTGCGGGGCCGGCTTGGCTGGTGCCGCCACATGTTCGCCGATCCGCACCCTTCCCGGCCGCGGGCCCGCCAGGCCGCGCACGTTGCCCACCGAAGCACGCCGCATGGGAGGCGGGCCGTCCGGGTTCTCCGAAGGCACTCGCGGGCCCGAAGCATCGGTCCTCGTCGTGGATGGCAGCGAGTTGGAGCGACTGAGCCCGATTCGCGAAGGACGGCTGTTGTTGATGGATGGTGTCATGGCGGCATGGATGCAGGATCGACAGGCGATCTTCGCAACCGCCGCTCACAGGTGCGGCGTGGCTTTGCGAAGCCGGCCGTCACCATCCGAACCATCTGCGTCGCGCGCTACGCGAGCCAGTCAGCCGCGATTACGCCGGTCGTTCATCGACCACCTGCGTACGTGGATGCCCAGTAGCCGCTATCGAAGGCGACACGGTCGTTCGAAGTGGCGACCGTCGAGCGACCGGTGTTCGTCCGAGCTGTCGCTCGGGTACCGCATAGGTGGGCGCGACCTGCGTAGCATGGTCAGTCGGCTCGGAGGGGGCCTATCCGCTACAGAAGAAGCCGGTCTGCATCGGTTGCATCGAGGCCATTGCGGAAAAAGGTCGAGCAGCAGTCGACGACGACGAATGGCGCAGGCCATCGAAGGCATGAGAAATACTGTCGAGACTCCCTCGCGTCGCCCCCTGCCCCATACAACAACGCCCGCATCCCCTCCAGATCATCCTTGTGCATGATCGCGATCGGAAACGCAGCGCGATCGCCAGCACCGCCATGTTGTGTGCGGCCAGGTCGTCGAACTGCCAGTGCGATTGCAGCGCTGCACCTGGTCGGTGCTCGCGCCCGACCGGCTTCGCGGTCGCCAACGCCGCTGGGCAATCTTCCGCTTCGCTTTTCCGTCGCCGGCCGGAACTGGCCCGCTTCCACACTGGAGCAACGTCGGAACGGGCTGCAACCCGCCGTCGCCGCCCCTCCCAACACAGGAAGCCATTGCCATGAAAGTCAACCAGAACAACGGAGTTCGCGCTGCCTCCGTCACCTCTGAAGCGCCGCGCTCGGACAGCCCATCGTCGAACGCCCCTGCCGGCGCGCGCTCGCGGTCGACAGAGGGCACGCTGGGAGCGCTGCAGACGCGCACCTCGCGCTCGTCCAGCACATCGCGCAGCAACCGCGCTCCCGCCAACAGCAACTTCGAGCTCTCGAGCGCCGTGACTTACCAGCCCGGCAGCGGCCAGAAGCCGTCGCAGCCCAATGGCGAGCCGTATTCGACACCTCATTTCATCGATCCGAAAACGGGCGAGCACGTCCACCTGACGGGCGTCGAGCTGAACTCCGGTGTCTTCATCGTCACCAACCACGAGACGCACAAGCCCGTGGCGAGCCTGCGCATCATGGGCAGCGGCGACAACAAGACCGCCGTGCCGCCCGAGCAATACGGGCTGAAGGGCGGCACGCGCTACACGCTGCGCGACGGCACGCCGTGCGACAGCCGCGGCAACCCGCTGCGCAGCTACAGTTCGTCCCCGCCGCGCCCGCGCACCACCTATCCCAGCTCGGGCCTGAGGCTCAGGGACGAGCCGGCGGGCTACGAAAGCGACGACTCCAACGGCTCGGACTACTCGGGCAACGCGCTGACCGGCGGCGCACCGTCGCGCGCCGAGATCCAGCGGCGCACCGCCGACCTGGAGCGGCGCGGCTTCCGGCCCATGGGCTACCACGGCACCAACCAGGCTGGGATGAACTCGCTCGTCCAGCAGGGCCCGCGCCGCGGCCATGGCGGCTCCAACAGCGGGCTCGAACGCGGCAATGGCTTCTACGTCTCGCGCCAACCCGGCTACGCCGAGGACTGGGCCGACAGCGCCACCCAATCGGGCGAGCCGGAGCCGCCGCGCTACGAGACGCCGCGCTATCCCGGCGAGCGCGGCATGGCTGCCGTCGGCACCGTCCACGTGCGGAGTCCGCAATACCTCACCCCGGGACGCGACATCGCCTGGGGCCAGCAGTCCTCGCAGGGCGACCCCCATGGCGACCGCCGCCTGTCGCACCGCGACACCCACGGCGACATGGCCGACGGCCGCTACGCGACCGAGGCTGTCATTGCGCCGCGCCAGTACCGCAACACCCGCATCGTGCCGACCTACTCCTCCTCGTCAGGCCGGATGGGGCCGTATCCGTCGCACGAGGCGCCGGAGTACGGGCGGCCGTTCCACCCGGACGATGACGAATACTGAGAGAGGGATCGAGATCGCATCCTGGCCCGGCTGCCCCGGGTGCTCGCAGACCCGAGCCACGGGAGCGAGCCCGGCCAGGATCTGCTCGACGGCTTCGGCGTAGGCGCGGCGGTTCAGAATGCACCGAGGCAGTGATGCGCGATGCATGATGCATCGCATGAAGGGCGAATCATGCGAACGACACTTTCCATCGACGACGACATCCTGTTGACGGCCAAACATCTGGCAGAGCGGGACCGCAAGACCGTTGGAGAGGTCATTTCCGAACTCGCGCGGCAAGGGTTGGCGCGAGCAACGCGCGTAGCGAGAACCGAACGGAACGGCGTGTTGCTGCTGCCGCGTCGCCATGACGGAGCCTGTCAGAAATTTTGTGTGCGAGGCATAGCATGACGATCAGGAGCATGTATGCCAAGCAAGACGAAGACGAAGAACGCGGCGATTGCTGCGAAGACGGCGGCGCTGCCGACGATCCCGAAGGA
>Ga0209050_1000336_pt1 | contig 93100 bp, 89 predicted proteins | sample Araplavi_mTSA_r2_FD_184276 | JGI IMG/M metagenome (GOLD analysis project Ga0209050, IMG submission 184276) | Arabidopsis root microbial communities from North Carolina, USA - plate scrape MF_Cvi_mTSA_r2 (SPAdes) (version 2) | ecosystem: Host-associated > Plants > Roots > Endosphere | place: USA...
CCGGCGATGAACCAGTTCGCCGTGGTCTACGAGGAGCGCTTCACTCTGCCGGCGCACGGCAGTCGATAAGCTGATCAGCCAACAATCAATTCCATCTCAACCGCCTCGCACACAGAAATCCGGACAGGCCCACGGACGCAGCTCGCCGGCGTGCCATAGATGACTTGAAGTCGAGGCCGCCGCTTCCGAAGGCAGGTGGCAATGGAGGCTGCCCCCTTCTGAATGGTCGAGCCCCTCCACATGCGCGAATCCCGTACCTGGTTTGCGTGGCTCGACCGCGTGTCGCATCAAGACGTGCGTGCGGGCATGGAGACGTTCGGCCAACCAGCGCCTTGAGCAGGAGGAAGCCGAAGGCAATGCTTATGCTTGGCGAGCGGCCCGTTGCGCCTGTGGCAGCACCAGGTCGCCCTCGATCGCCAGCGAGCACCACCATGTCATCGTCGAGTGCGTGCGACACCCGGATCCCTCGCTCACAAGGCCAGGTCTTGCTGCCGATGTCGGTGTAGCTTGCAGGCAACGTCACACGCCCCAAGCTGTTCTTGTTCGTGTCGCTCGCACTCTCTCTGATATCAAGCGGCGCTTGTTTTGATCGAATCGCGATGAAACTCGATCGTTCACCGACAGCGCGCAAGCTCCATCATGAAGAAACTGTCGACTCCAAATCTTCACTGCGACGTGAATCAACATGACCCGACTTCTTCTTGCCGGCGTGACCGCAACCTTCGCACTGGCCGCATCGGCCGTCCATGCAGACAGCTTCAACCTGACCAGCCAGAGCGTGGCCGATGGTCGATTGAAGCAGCCCCAGTTTTCCAACAGCTTCGGGTGTACCGGCGGCAATCTCTCGCCGCACGTTGCCTGGCAAGGCGCGCCACAGGGCACCAAGTCTTATGTCGTCACGATGTATGACCCTGACGCACCGACCGGCTCAGGCTGGTGGCACTGGGTGGTCGCCAACATTCCGGCGAGCGTGACATCGCTCAAAGAAGGCGCGGACAGCACAAACGGCGGACTGCCTGCGGGCGCCGTCAAAGTGCGCGGCGACAGCGGCGAAGCCGGCTACCTCGGAGCTTGCCCACCGTCGGGTCAGACCCACAACTACGTGATCACCGTGTATGCGCTGCAGGTCGACAGGCTTGACTTGCCGGCGCAAGTCACTCCGGCGATGCTTGGCTTCATGACATTGGGCGCTTCGTTGGGCAAGGCAAGCCTCGTGGTGAAGGGAGGCCGCTGATCATGGAATCGGCCCCTGCGCTGATTACGTTTGGCGACGCTTCGAGCGCAACGCGTATCGCTGCGCGTCGCGGCGCAGGTGCAACGGGGCTCGTAGTGCAGCACCAGGAGTTCACGTTCAAGCGCCTGTTCATCGACGTCCCGGTCGTGATCTTCGTCGAGAGCGGTACCAAGGCACTGCGATGGAGCGGCGGCGAATACATCATTCGCGCCGGCGAAGCGGTCGCGGTAGCGAATGGCCATCCACTCGACATCACAAATCGAGTGGCCTACCGAGGCGAGTATCGCGCCAGGTGGCTTGCCTGCGATGACGCCCTTGTCGCAGCGCACGCCAGCGCCCATCCGCAGTGTCCTGTCATTCGAAGCGCGTTGCCGCTGTCGCACGCGAGTGCCGACCTTGGTGACGCGTTCAAGCGCGCGGCGCAAGCTTTGGCTGATGACGCACTCCCTGACGGCATCGTGCGACACAGAGTCACCGAGCTGCTGCTGTGGGTAGGATTGGGCGGGGGGCGTTTCGAGCAGGTCCAGGATCTGACAATGTCCCTCAGGGTCCGGCGCTTGTTGGTGCAGGATCTCGCTCGCAGCTGGAGCGCGGTGGAAGTCGCGTCGGCATTCGCCATAAGTGAGCCAACGCTGCGACGTCGCTTGGCGGACGAGGATACGAGCCTCACGGGCATTCTCGTGGACGCGCGAATGTCGCTGGCTTTGCAACTGATTCAATCCACTGCGCAGCCAGTCACCCAGATCGCACTCGCAGTGGGATACCAGACTTCCTCGCAGTTCGCAGTGCGGTTTCGCGAGCGCTTCGGATTTTCACCGACAGCGATTCGTGGTCATCGCCGTACAGGTTCGCCAGCGCCCATCTAACGCATCGTTGGGTGCAGCATTACAAGAGTGCCGCATCGGGGCCGAGTGAAGCGATGGTGCGCCCGGCTGGGATCGAACCAGCAACCCCTGCCTTCGGAGGGCAGTACTCTATCCATTGAGCTACGGGCGCGAAGTGCGCGATTCTACAGTGGTCGCCGACTGCCCCGGGTGAGCCCTGTGGCGCGCGAGAAGGCGACCTCTATAATCCCGCGGTTTTGCCAGCACCGGCAGCCAACGGATACGCCTCGAGGAACTCCATGAGCGATGCCCACAGCACCCCCGAACACGACGCCCCGCACGAGGGCCCGATCAAGACGCCCAAGCAGTTGATCCTCGCGGTGTTCTTCGCGTTCGTGATCCCGATCCTTGCCATCATCCTGCTCGTCAGCTACGTCGAAGCCGACCACCAGCCCGGCGCCGGCAGCGACGGCCTGAAGGCCGAAGCAGTGGCCAAGCGCATCCAGCCGATCGCCAGCTACGAGGTCAAGGACCTGTCCGACCCGGGCTCGCTGAAGAGCGGCGAACAGGTCTTCGCCGCCCAGTGCACCGCCTGCCACACCGCCGGCGTCGCCGGTGCCCCGAAGTTCGGCGACACCGCCGCCTGGGGCCCGCGCATCCCGCAGGGCTACGAGGTCCTGCTGACGCACGCACTGAAGGGCAAGGGCGCGATGGGCCCGCAAGGCGGCGGCGATTTCAGCGACGTCGAGATCGGCCGCGCGGTCGTCTACATGGCCAACAAGGGCGGCGCCAAGTTCGCGGAACCCGCGGCCGCGCCGGCCTCGGGTGCCGCATCCGCCGCCACGGCCGAAGCCGCGCCGGCAGCCTCTGCGGCAGCACCTGCCGCTTCGGCCGCCGCCTCCGCCGCGAAGTAAGCCGGGCGCTCGCCCCCACATCGAAGCCGGCCTCGCGCCGGCTTCGTCATTTCTGGGCCTGCGGACTCAGGCAGACGCCGAAGCGCCGCAACAGCGCCGCCTGGTCGATCGCCTGCGGCACCCACCAGCCGCGCTCGACGGCATCGGCGGCCGCTTCCATGTCGAGCGTGTGCACGATACCCAGCCCGAGGTCGGTGCCGAGGTACAGGCGCCCCGCTTCGTCGAGCCACGCCGTGTCCATGCGCGCCGCGCGCCCGGTGTGCGATTCGAGCAGCGGCGCTGCGTCGGCCCGCGCCGCCAGCCGCCACACCCACGGCGCCGCCTCCAGTTCGACGAACACCTGCTGCGGCCCGTTCTGGAAGAACCAGCGGCCTTGCGCATCGCCTTCGTAGTTGCGACCGATGAATTCGCGCAGCTTGTCGTGGCGGATCGCGCTGCCCTTGACCTGCGGGAACGCGCCCGCCGCCTGAACGCGGTCGTCGCGCATGTACCACTCGCCGCGGGCATCGAGCGCGAGCCAGCCGACGCAGGCCGGCACGTTGGGCCACTTCTTCAGCGCGGCCTTGACCATCTCGTCCATCGAGACCTCCTTCAGTGGCCTCAGGCGGGCCGAGCGCCGGGCCGCATGCCCTCGTCGGCCGGGAGGCGGTCGATCATCCATCCCATCACCTGCTCCGGCAGCGTCATCACATGCCCCGGCCACGCACCGGCCGGGAAGCCGACATGCCCGCCATGGTGCGGCTGCCACAGCGTGACGAACGGGCCGACCTCGCTTTGCCGGGGCAAGCTGTGTGCCGGCACGAACGGGTCGTTGCGCGCGTTCAGCACCAGCGCCGGCACGCGGATGCGGTGCAGGTGCGGCTTGGCCGACCCGCGCTGCCAGTAGTCGTCGGTGTCGCGAAAGCCGTGCAGCGGCGCGGTGAACACGTTGTCGAACGCATACAGGTCGCGGGCCGCGCGCAGCCGCTCGCGGTCGAACAGGCCCGGGTGCTGCTCCCATTTGCGCAACGCCTTCGGGATCATCGTGCGCAGGAACATGCGGGTGTAGACATGCCGGTTGAAGCCGCGCCCGATCGCCTGCCCGCCGGCCGCCAGGTCGATCGGCGACGAGATCGCGCAGACCCCGCGCACCACCGCCGGCGCCGTCTCGCCGGCCTCCTCGGCCCAGCGCAGCAGCGCGTTGCCGCCGAGCGACACGCCGACCGCGACGATCGGCCCGGCGTGCCTGGCGCGCAGCGCCTGCAGCACCCAGCCGATCTCCTCGAAATCGCCGGAGTGGTAGGCGCGCGGCGCCAGGTTGATCTCGCCGGAGCAGCCGCGGAAATGCGGCACCACGTAGCGCCAGCCGCGCTCGCGCGCCCAGTGCGCAAAGGCCTGTGCGTAGTGGCTCGCCGACGAGCCTTCGAGCCCGTGGAACAGCACCAGCATCGGTGCGTCGGCCGCTTCGATACCCACCTGGAAATCGACGTCGATGAAGTCGCCATCCGGCGTGTTCCAGCGCTCGCGGCGGTACACCGGAGCCGGCCCGTGGTAGCGCTTCGAGTACAAGGCCGGCCAGATCGTCTGCAGGTTGCCGCCGACGGCACCGCGGCCGCCGAGCCAGCGCGGCGATTGGAAATCCATAGGTTTCACCTCAGTGCAAGACCGCCGGCATCTCGCCGACCTCCTGCACCTCGCCGACCGACCCCGGGCTCGCATGGTGCGCGACCATGCGCCAGCCGAGCGCCGTCTTCACGTAGACGTTGGTCGCGACGACCCAGGCCGCCTGCGGGCCTTCGTTGGTCATCACCTGCACCCGTTCGAGCACGCTGTGCACCGCGGTCGATTCGCTCTCGAGCCGGCGCACCTTCTCGGGGTGCGCATCGATGCTGCCGTTCGAGAACATCGATTCGAAGGCCGCGCGGATCGCGGCCGGCCCGACCACCCGCGGCCCGCCCGGGTGCACGCAGGTGATGTCGTCGTCGTCGGACCAGACCGCCATCAGCTTTTCGATGTCGCCGCGCTGCAGCGCCTCGTAGAACTGCTGTTCGGTGTCGTCGGCCGAAGACAGCAGCGTGGCGGCGGGCGGTTTGGGGCGGGCCATGTCGACAGGGTTCCTCAGCGGAAGACGACGGTCTTCTGACCGTTCAGCAGCACGCGGTGCTCGACGTGCCAGCGCACCGCGCGCGCGAGCACCATGCACTCGACGTCGCGGCCGACCGCGGTGAAGTCCTGCGCACTGAGCGAATGGTCGACGCGGGCCACGTCCTGCTCGATGATCGGCCCTTCGTCGAGGTCGGCGGTCACGTAGTGCGCGGTCGCGCCGATCAGCTTGACGCCCCGGTCGTGCGCCTGGAAGTACGGCTTCGCGCCCTTGAAGCTCGGAAGGAAGCTGTGGTGGATGTTGATCGCCCGGCCCTTCATGAAGCCGCAGAAGTCGGCGCTCAGGATCTGCATGTAGCGCGCGAGCACCGTCAGGTCGACGCGCTCGCGCTCGATCAGCGCCTCGACCTGGCGCTCTTGCGCACGCTTGGCCTCGGGGCTGCTGCCGGCCGGCAGCGGCAGGTGGTGGAACGGGATCGCGTAGCGCTCGGCGAGGCCGGCGAAGTCGGGGTGGTTCGACACGATGGCCGCGATGTCGACGTTCAGCTGCTGCGAATGCCAGCGGTACAGCAGGTCGTTCAGGCAGTGGCCGTGCTGGCTGACCATCAGCAGCAGGCGCGGGCGCCGCGACAGGTCGTGGAAGGTGGCGTCCATGGCGTACTGCTCGCGCACGCTGGTGAACAGCTTGTCGAGCGTCGCGCCGTCGGCCAGGTGGGCCGGCGCCTCGAAGTGCACCCGCATGAAGAACAGCCCGGTCGCCGATGCTTCGCCGATGTCGCCGAACTGCTGCGAATCCAGGATGTTGCAGCCGGCCTGGTACAGCAGGCCAGAGACGGTGTAGACGATGCCCTTGGTGTCACGGCACGACAGGGTGAGGACGAATTCACGGACAGGCTGCATGGGCGCAGATTGTACGGACGGGGTGGACCGGCGCGCAGCGCCGCCGGGGTGCCGCATAGAATCGCCGCCACGTGAACCTCGTCACGCCCTGCCGTGACCCCGCACCATGGCCGTTGCACCTGCCGAATGGAGTGATCGCAGCAAGGAGCTGTCGGCGCTGCTGGCCCGCAGCGGGCTCGGCGACCGCCAGGCCTTCGCGGCGCTGTACGAGCGCACCAGCGCGCATCTGTTCGCCGTCGTGCTGCGTATCAACAAGGACCGGGCACAGGCGGAAGACGTGCTGCAGGAGGTGTATGTCAACGTCTGGCGTGCCGCGCAGAGCTTCGATGCCGCGCAGAGCCAGCCGCTGACCTGGCTGACCAGCGTGGCCCGCAACCGCGCGATCGACAGCCTGCGCCGCAAGCAGACCGAACCGCAGACCCAGCCCGCGCCCTTCAACGACGACGAGGACAAGGACGTGTACGACGATGTGGCCGATGACGCGCCGACCCCGCTCGAGATGCTGAGCCGGGCCTCGGATGCGCGCGCGCTCGCGCAGTGCATGGAGGCCTTGAGCGCGCCGCAGCGGCAGAGCGTGGCGCTCGCGTTCTACGACGGCCTGAGCCATGCCGAGGTGGCCGACCAGATGCGCCAGCCGCTCGGCACCGTGAAGTCGTGGGTGCGGCGCGCGCTGCTGTCGCTGAAGGCCTGCCTCGACAACGCCGTGCTGCGCGATGGCCGTGCGCGGGGTGCCTGATGGATTACAGCCGGCCTGAACTGGCCGATCGCCTGGGCGCCGAATACGTCGCCGGCACGCTGCGCGGCCCGGCGCGGCGGCGCTTCGAATCGCTGCTGCCCGGCCACCCGGCACTGCGCGGCGCGGTGCAGCGCTGGCAGGACCGGCTGATGCCGCTGACCGTCACGCTGGCGCCGGTGACGCCGCCGGCGCGCGTGTGGCGGCGCATCGAGGCGCGCCTCGGGCTGCGGCCCGCCGAAGCACCATCGCAGGCCTGGTGGGCACGCCTCGCGTTCTGGCGCGTGCTGAGCGGCATCGCCACCGCGGCGACGCTGGCGCTGGCCTTCATCGTCGCGAGCCCGCCGCCGGCCCAGGCGCCGATCGTCGTCGTGCTGTCGGCGGCCGCACCGGCCGACCAGCCGAATGCGGTGACGCCGGCCAGCTTCGTCGCCAGCATCAGTGCCGACGGACGGGCGATGGTGACGCGGCCGCTGCTGCCGGTCAGCGTGCAGGCCGACCGCTCGCTCGAACTGTGGGCGCTGCCGCCGAGCGGCGCGCCGCGCTCGCTGGGCGTGATCTCGGCCAGCGGGTCGACGGTGGTGCGCCGCGGCCAGGTGCTGCAAGGCACCTCGGCGCTGGCCGTCACGCTGGAGCCGCCGGGCGGTTCTCCGTCGGGCGCGCCGACCGGCCCGGTGCTCTACGTCGGCAAGCTGAGCTCGTAGGCGGCCGGCAGCACCACGCTGAAGGTCGAGCCGACGCCCGCGGCGCTCTCGACCTCGATGCGCCCGCCCATCAGCACGACCAGCGCGCGCGTGATCGCGAGGCCGATGCCGGTGCCCTGGATGCCACTGCGCTGCTGCGCGAGCCGGTTGAACGGCTCGAACAGCTGCGGCAGGTCCTTCGGTGCGATGCCGACGCCGTCGTCGATCACCTGCAGCAGCACCTCGCCGTCGAGCGGTTCGGCACGCACCCGCACCGAGCCGCCGGCGCGGTTGTACTTGACCGCATTGCTCAGCAGGTTCAGCACCACCTGGCGCAGCCGCGTCGGGTCGGCACGCACCTGCAGCGCCTGCGCGCCTTCGATCGGCTGCAGCGCGACGCCGGCCTCGGCGGCCTGCGGCGCCAGCATGTCCAGGCATTCGCCGAGCAGCGGACCGAGCGCGACGTCCTGCGATTCGATCGACAGCTGCCCGGCCTCGATGCGGGTATGGTCGAGCAGGTCGCCGATCATGCGCAGCAGGTGCTCGCCCGATTCGCGGATCAGCCCGACGCGCCGGCGCTGCGCGACGCTCAGCGGCTCGTTGTCGAGCTCGAGCAGCTGCGCGAAGCCGAGCACCGCGTTCAGCGGCGTGCGCAGCTCGTGGCTCATGCGCGACAGGAACTCGGTCTTCGCGCGGTTCGCGGCGTCGGCCGTCGCCGCGGCGGCGCGCGCCTTCTCGAGCTCGCGGTACTCGGTGACGTCCTCGAGGTAGCCGTGCCACAGGACCGAGCCGTCGTCGCCCCGCCGCGGCGACGACACCGCCTGCATCCAGCGCAGCGTGCCGTCGGGGTGGTGGTAGCGGTACTCGGTGCGCTGCGTGGCCTTGCTGCGCGCCCAATCCGACACCGCGGCCATCAGGTCCTCGCGGTCGCTGCGCGCGATGCGGCGGAACATCTCCATCGCATCGCCCATCAGCTGCTGCGGCGTCAGCCCGAGCACCTCGACGCAGCGGTCGCTGACGAACGGGATCTCGGCGCGCCCGTCGGGCCACAGCCGGTACTGGTACAGCACGCCGGGCACGTGCCGCATGATCTGCTGCAGCCGCTCGTCGCGCTCGGCAGCCTCGCCCTGCGCCTGGCGGCGCAAGGTCACGTCGCTCAGCGTGCCGACCATGCGGCGCGGCCGCCCGTCCGGCCACCATTCGACGATGCGCCCGCGCTCGGCCAGCCAGCGCCAGCTGCCGTCCTTGTGGCGTGCGCGGTATTCGCTCTCGTAGGCCGAGATCTCGCCGCGCGCATGGCGCAGGTAGGCCGCATGGTTCAGCGGCCGGTCGTCGGGGTGGATCACGGTGTCCCAGCCGGCCTGGTTCGGCGGCAGCTCGCCGACCGCGTAGCCGAGCAGCGCGACGCTGCCGTCCATGCCGCTGAGCGCGTCGGCCTCCATGTCCCAGGCCCAGACCGAGGTGCCGGCACCGACCAGCGCCTCGCGCATCAACCGGTCCTGCTGCAGCTCGGTGGCCATCGTGCTGCCGTCGGCGTCAGGCGGGACGCAGGCGGTCGGCGAGCGCGGCCTCGACCCGCTGCGGGCTGACACCGGTCAGGCAGCGGGTGTGGCCGAAGCGGCAGACGCGGTCGAAGCAGGGCGCGCAATCGAGCTGCAGCTCTTCCTTCAGCCAGATCACCTGCGCGCGCGGGTTCAGCGGCGGCGTGTGCTCGGGGCTGGTCGAGCCGAACACCGCGACCTGCGGGATGCCGAACGCCGCGGCCACGTGCATCAGGCCGGAATCGTTGCTGACGACGCCGCGCGCGCCGGCGATCAGCACCATCGCGTCGATCAGCGTGGTCTTGCCAGCGAGCACACGGCAGGCGCCGGGTGCGGCCGCAGCGATTTCCTCGCACAACGCGACCTCCTTGCCGGAGCCGAGCAGCACGACCGGCAGGCCATGTGCGGCGTGCAACGAGCGCGCCAGCTCGGCGTAGTGCGAGGCCGGCCAGCATTTGGCGGGGCCGTATTCGGCGCCGGGTGCGAAGGCCCAGTACTGCTGCGGGCTCAACTCGGCCGCGGTGGTCACGCGATCCAGCGTCGCCGCATCGAACTGCAGCCGCGGCCGTTCCGTCTCGGCCGGGCCGCCCGCCAGCGCGCTGTAGAACGCCACCATCGGCGGCCGGCCGCCCGGGTTCGGCAGCCGCTTGTTCAGCAGCAGCGGGCGGCCTTCGCCCTGGTAGCCGATGCGCTGCGGGATGCCGGCGAAGAACGGGATCAGCGCCGACTTGATCGAGTTCGGCAGCACGTAGGCGGTGTCGAAGCGGCCGCGCAGCGTGGCCGCGACGCGGCGGCGCGCCGACCAGTCGAGCCGCCCGTGCGCGAACGGCAGCCCGATCACCTCGCGCACGCCGGCCATCGCCCGGTACACCGGCGCGACCCACGGCAGCGCGGCCACCGTGACCTCGTCGCCGCGCGCGGCCAGCCGGCCGACCAGCGGCTGCGACATCACCGCGTCGCCGATCCACTGCGGGGCGATCAGCAAGGCGCGGTTCATCACGCCGGTTCAGTGCGTGTGAAGCTTTTCGCCGGCTTTCAGGCGATAGACCGTGCCGCAGTACGGGCACTTGCCTTCGCCGGTCGTCGCGACGTCGATGAACACCTTCGGGTGGGTGCTCCACAGCGTCATCTTCGGGTTCGGGCAGAACACCACGCCGGGGCCCTGCACGTCGTGCGCGGTGACCTCGACCACTTCCTGTTGCTTGTTCGTGCTGCTCATGGGGTCCTCAGACGGCGGTCAGCCATTCGGCGTATTTGGGGTTGCGGCCGTTCACGATGTCGAAGAACGCGCTCTGGATCTTTTCGGTGATCGGCCCGCGCGAGCCGCTGCCGAGCTCGATGCGGTCGAGCTCGCGGATCGGCGTCACCTCGGCGGCGGTGCCGGTGAAGAAGGCCTCGTCGCTGATGTAGACCTCGTCGCGGGTGATGCGCTTCTCGACCAGCTTCAGGCCGAGGTCGTTGCAGATCGCGAAGATGGTGTTGCGGGTGATGCCGTTCAGCGCACCGGCCGACAGGTCGGGCGTGTAGACCACGCCGTTCTTGATGACGAACAGGTTCTCGCCGGCGCCCTCGCTGACGAAGCCGGAGGCATCGAGCAGCAGCGCCTCGTCGTAGCCGTCCTCGGTGGCTTCCATGTTCGCGAGGATCGAGTTGGTGTAGTTGCTGACCGCCTTGGCCTGCGTCATCGTGATGTTGACGTGGTGGCGGGTGTAGCTGCTGGTCTTCACGCGGATGCCGCGCCGCAGGCCTTCTTCGCCCAGGTAGGCGCCCCAGGACCAGGCGGCGACCATCAGGTGGATCTGGTTGCCTTTCGGGCTGACGCCCAGCTTCTCGGAGCCGATCCAGGTCAGCGGGCGCAGGTAGCAGCTCTCGAGCTGGTTCTCGCGCACCACGGTGCGCTGCGCGTCCATCACCTCCTGCAGCGAGAACGGGATCTTCATGCGCAGGATCTTCGCGCTGTTGAAGAGCCGCTCGGTGTGCTCGCGCAGGCGGAAGATCGCCGTGCCCTGCGCGGTCTTGTAGGCGCGCACGCCCTCGAAGGCGCCGCAGCCGTAGTGCAGCGTGTGGCTGAGCACGTGGATCCTGGCGTCGCGCCAGTCCACCAGCTGCCCGTCCATCCAGATTTTTCCGTCGCGATCGGCCATCGACATGGCAGGCTCCTGTAGGGGGAAATGAGGCTGAACCGGCGATTTTACGGATGCGACGGCTCGGCCGGCTCGGGCGGGCGCACCAGCGTCCAGGTCGCGAGCTTGCCGCCCTTGAATTCGAGCGTGACCTCGCTGCCGCCGTCGTCGGCCCAGGCCCAGGTGTCGCGCTGCGGATCGGCCCCCGGCACCACCACCCGGCGGCCGAGGCTGCGCGTCATCGTCACCACCTGCATCATCGTCAGGCCGGCACTCAGCTTCGAATTCAGCATCACGGTGCTGCCGACGTGGCCGACCGGCGCTTCGCCGGCGTTCTTCATCACGCGCAACGCGCGGCTGAACTGGATCAGCAGCCAGAACACGACCACCGACACCGCCATCACGACGCCCTGCCAGCCATAGGCCTGCCACGCTGCCGCCACCGCGATCACCGCGAGGCCCCACCCGACGATTGGATTCATGCGCGCGATGTTACGGGGCCGGCCGGGGCATCCGACTGTGCAGTTTCCACAACGAAGCCGGTTCGCAGCGCGCCGGCCCAGTCCGGCCGGCCGTGCCGTTCGGCCAGGCGCGCGGCCGGTTCGGGGTCGTAGGGCACCGCGCGCAACTCGACCTGCCAGCCGGCCGGGCGGCGCGTCAGCAGCGCATAGCGGGCATGCGGCGTGCCGTTCTCGACGACGTGCGGATGCGGGTGCGCGTCGTCGTAGGCCTGCAGCCCGACGCTGCCGGGGTTGACGACCAGGCGGCCGTCGGCGAGCCGCAGCGCGCGCGGCACGTGGGTGTGGCCGCACAGGATCACGCCATGGGCGACCCCATGCTGGGCCCGGCCGGCGCGGGCCGTCGCCTCGGCGAGCGTCGCGGGCCGCATGCCGCCGGGATCGACGGATTCGAGGAAGTAGACGAGGTCGCTGTCGGGCGTGCCGTGGCAGCAGAACAGCTCGTCGGTCAGCTGCAGCGTGGCCGGCAGCCCGGCGAGCCAGGTGCGATGCTGCGGCAGCAATCGAGAGGCCGCGAACGCATCGGAGGCCCCCATCGCCGCCACGTCCGGCGCCAGCACCTGGCGCTCGTGGTTGCCGCGGATCGTCGGCACGTCGAGCGAGATCAGCCGCTCGGCGGTTTCGGCGATCCACAACGGGCCGGACAGGATGTCGCCGAGGTTGACCGCCAGGTCGGCGCCGGTGGTGGCGATGTCGGCCAGCACCGCGTCGAGCGCGTGCATGTTGCCGTGGATGTCGGAGAAGGCGGCCAGTCGCATGCCGCCATTGGACTACGAACGGCGGTGGATGCGAATGGTCTGCGCCTTGCCGCCCTGCGCTGCCGCGGCCGCCTTCGCCGGCACGTCGCAGCCGTCGCAGCCGCAGCCGGTCGGCACCTGCGCGGCCTGCTGCAGCCGCCGCGCGACCGGCGCCGGCCACACCGACCAGCGCGCCAGGCGCCCGGCAACCGTCCGGCGCAGCGCCGCCGGCATCAGCACGTTGACCGCGTAGCCGAAGCAGCCGAGGACGATCAATCCGACGATCAGGTCTTGCATGTCAATCGCTCCCTTGTGCGAAAAGATGCGGCCATCCAGCGGCCGCCGCGGAACCGGCTTTGCCGGGCCGCTGGCGGCGCCCCCTTGAGGGGGAGGCGCCGAAGGCGCTTCGGGGGTGGGTCATGTCAACCACAGCGTGGCGCGGTAGGTGATGAAGGACGCGATGTACGCGAGCGCGAACAGGTAGCCCGCCATGATCAGCGGGTAGCGCCAGGAGTTGGTCTCGCGGCGCACGACGGCGAGCGTCGACATGCACTGCGGCGCGAACACGTACCAGGCGAGCAGCGAGTAGGCGGTGGCGATCGACCAGCTCTGCGCGATCACCGGCGCCAGCGAATCGGCCACCTCGCCGGCCGCCGACATCGCATACACCGTGCCGAGCGCGCCGACCGCCACTTCGCGCGCCGCCAACCCGGGCACCAGCGCGATCGAGATCTGCCAGTTGAAGCCGATCGGCGCGAAGATCACTTCGAGCGCCCGGCCGAGGTAGCCCGCCAGGCTGTACTGGATGGCCGGGCCGGTCGCGCCGTCGGGCGGGCCGGGGAAGCTCGACAGGAACCACAGCACCACCGTCAGCGCGAAGATGATCGTGCCGACGCGGCGCAGGAAGATGCGGGCCCGCTCCCACAGGCCGATCGCGAGGTTGCGGAAGTTCGGCACCCGGTACGGCGGCAACTCCAGCATCAGCGGCTGGTAGCTGCTCTTCATCCAGGTGCGCTTGAGCAGCCAGGCCACCGCCATCGCCGACACCACGCCGGCGATGTACAGCACGAACAGCGTGATGCCCTGCAGGTTGAACCAGCCGAGGCTGCGCTTCGGCACGAAGGCGCCGATCAGCAGCGCATAGACCGGCAAGCGGGCCGAGCAGGTCATCAGCGGCGCGACCATGATGGTCGCGAGCCGGTCGCGCCAGTTCGGGATGGTGCGGGTGGCCATGATGCCGGGGATCGCGCACGCGAAGCTCGACAGCAGCGGGATGAAGGCGCGGCCCGACAGGCCGACCTTGCCCATCACGGTGTCGAGCAGGAATGCGGCGCGCGGCAGGTAGCCCGAATCCTCGAGCACCAGGATGAACAGGAACAGGATCAGGATCTGCGGCAGGAACACCAGCACCATGCCGGCGCCGGCGATCACGCCGTCGACCAGCAGGCTGCGCAGCGGGCCGTCGGGCAGGTGGGCGCTCAGGAATCCGCCGGTGGCAGCCATGCCGTCCTTGATGGCGTCCATCGGCACGTTGGCCCACGAGAACACCGCCTGGAACATCAGGAACAGCAGCACCGCCAGCAGCGAGAGGCCCCACACCGGGTGCATCACGACCGCGTCGATGCGGTGGTTGAAGCGCTTGAACTGCATCGCGCCGGGCACCGCGACCGCCAGGATGCGGCGCACCTCGCGCTGCAGCTCGGGCAGCGTCGGCGTGTCGGCGACCGCCGGCGGCGTCGGCCATTCGGCCTGCTTCTCGAGCTCGGCCAGGAGCGCCTCGTGGCCGCGGCTCTGCACCGCGACCGTCTCGACCACCGGCACGCCGAGTTCGGCCGACAGCTTCGCGACGTCGATCTGCAGGCCGCGCGCGCGGGCGACGTCGGCCATGTTGAGCGAGACGATCATCGGCCGGCCGAGGCGGCGCAGCTCGAGCACCAGGCGCAGGTTCATCGGCAGGTTGGTGGCGTCGACGACGGCCACCAGCGCGTCGGGCGCCGCCTCGCCGGCGCGCAGCCCCATCACCATCTCGCGGGTGACCTCTTCGTCGGGGGTGGCCGGCGTCAGGCTGTAGGCGCCGGGCAGGTCGATCACCGACACCGTGCGGCCGCTGCGCAGCGTCGCGCTGCCGACCTTGCGCTCGACGGTGACGCCGGCGTAGTTGGCGACCTTCTGGCGCGCGCCGGTCAGCAGGTTGAAGAGCGCGGTCTTGCCGCAGTTCGGGTTGCCGACCAAGGCGATGCGGAGGGCTTCGGTGCTCATGCCGGCAACCCTTCGACATTCACCTCGACGCACTGCGCCTCGACCTTGCGCAACGCGAAGAAGGTCTCGCCGATCTGCACCGCGAGCGGCTCGCGCCCGCCCGGACCGCGCCGCAGCAGCTGCACCGGCTCGCCGGGCAGGAAGCCCAGCTCGCTCAGGCGGTGCAGCAACTGCGGGTCGGGCGAGCCTTCGGCACGCAGGCCGATGACGGTGCCGCGGGCACCGGCGGGCAGATCGGAAAGGCGGGGAGCGGTCATACGGGCGGGGCGGACAAAACCAGGGAGCGGTCACGGCAGGGCGACATCCGCCCGATGCAAATGATAATAGCTCTTGTTTGGCCGCACCCCCCGCAAGGGCGCTCCCGCCGGGTTGCGCCCGGTCAGCCCAGCGTGCGCAGCAGGTCGATCGCTTCCTCGATGCGCTCGACCGGGTGGAGGGTCAGCCCCTCGATCGGCTTCTTCGGCACGTTCGCCTTCGGCACCACCGCGACGCTGAAGCCGAGCTTGGCGGCTTCCTTCAGCCGCTCCTGGCCGCGCGGTGCCGGCCGCACCTCGCCGGCCAGCCCGACCTCGCCGAACGCGATGAAGCCGCGCGGCAGCGGCCGCCCCCGCAGGCTGCTCTGGATCGCCAGCATCACCGCCAGATCGGCCGCCGGCTCGCTGATGCGCACGCCGCCGACGGCATTGACGAACACATCCTGGTCGAGGCACGCGATGCCGGCATGGCGGTGCAGCACCGCCAGCATCATCGCGAGGCGGTCGCGGTCGAGGCCGACGCTCAGGCGCCGCGGGCTCGGGCCGCCGGAATCGACCAGCGCCTGGATCTCGACCAGCAGCGGCCGCGTGCCCTCCAGTGTGACCAGCACGCAGGAGCCGGCGACCGGCTCGCCGTGCGTCGACAGGAAGATCGCGCTCGGGTTCGCGACGCCCTTCAGCCCCTTCTCGGTCATCGCGAACACGCCGATCTCGTTGACCGCGCCGAAGCGGTTCTTGATCGCCCGCACCAGCCGGAAGCTGCTGTGGGTGTCGCCCTCGAAGTACAGCACCGTGTCGACGATGTGCTCCAGCACGCGCGGGCCGGCCAGCGCACCCTCTTTGGTGACGTGCCCGACCAGGATGATCGTGGTGCCGCTGCCCTTGGCCACGCGGGTCAGCTGCGCGGCGCATTCGCGCACCTGGGCCACCGAGCCGGGCGCGGAGGTCAGCTGGTCGCTGTAGACGGTCTGGATCGAGTCGATCACGCAGATCGCCGGCTGCTCGGCATCGATGGTCGCGGTGATCTTCTCGAGCTGGATCTCGGCGATCACGCGCACCTGCGAGCCGTCGAGCCCGAGACGGCGCGAGCGCAGCGCGACCTGCGCGCCCGATTCTTCGCCGGTGACGTAGAGCGCGCGCATGGTGCGCGACAGCGCGTCGAGCGCCTGCAGCAGCAGCGTCGACTTGCCGATGCCCGGGTCGCCGCCGATCAGCACGACGCCGCCGGCGACGATGCCGCCGCCGAGCACGCGGTCGAGTTCATCGATGCCTGTGGGCTGGCGGTCGACGTCCGAGGCTTCGATCTCGGACAGCGTCGCGACCGGCTGCGCGCCGGCCAGCGATTGGTAGCGGTGCTTGACAGGCGCTTCGGCGACGCCTTCGACCAGCGTGTTCCAGGCGCCGCAGTGCGGACATTTGCCCAGCCACTTGGGGCTGGTGCCACCGCATTCGCTGCAGGTGTAGACGGATTTGGGTTTGCTCACCCCGCGACTGTAGCGGGGGGCCGGCGACGGCCGGCGAGGCGCTGCCACCACGAGGTCGACGGCAACGCCGCCGGGACGGGCGAGAACACGCGCAGTCTGGCGCCAGACTGCGCTTCGATCAGCGCCAGTGCCCCGCGGCGCAGCACGAGCGTGTCGCCGGCCGCGAGGAAGTGATCGTCCTCGTCGCCGCTTTGCGTGACCCACACGCGACCGGCCAGCACCTGCAGCTCGACGGGGCGGGCCGAGCGCCAGCGGTGGAGTTCGCCAACGGCGAGTTGCAGATCGAGGGGGTGGAGTGTGGTCGTCATGGTGGTCTCGCCGTGGATTCCTCAGGGTTCCAGTGTTCCGGCAAGCGCCGTGGCCCACCACATCCAGAACGGCGTGAACTGCACCGGCACAGATGCCCGCCGCACCGACTGTGCTGGTGACAACGGACCGGATCTGTACCTGTGCCGCGGTGCAGGCCGCGGCGACAATCGCGTCCCATGGAAGAGGCCCTGCTGGATGTCGACGCGGCGCTGCCGCCATTGCCAAATTCGCCGCTGTACCAAGCGGTGGCCGGCGGGCTGGAGAAGGCGATCACCTGCGGCAGCCTGCGCAGCGGCGACCGGCTGCCGTCGGTGCGGCAGCTGTGCCAGCAGCACGGCGTCAGCGCGTCGACCGCGACGCTCGCCTACCGCTGGCTCGAGAACCGCGGGCTGGTCGAGGCGCGGCCGAAGTCCGGCTACTTCGTCGCGCCGCGTCCGCAGCCGCTGCCGGAGCCCGAGCTCGACGCGCGCATGAGCAAGGCCGACTTCGTCACGCCCGACGGGCTGACGCGGCAATTCCTGCTGGTCGCGAACGAGCCCGGCGCGATGCCGTCGTTCCGCGTGCAGGCCGGCCGCAGCCTGCTGCCCGAGGCCAAGCTGCGCCAGCTGACGGCCAGCGTCAACCGCCGCCACCCTGAGTACGCATCGCGCGTCGAAAGCAACGGCAGCCCGGCGCTGCGCCGCGAGATCGCCCGCCGCGCGATCCACAGCGGCGTGCGGCTGCACCCCGACGAGATCCTGCTGACCAACGGCGGCATGGAGGCGATGCACCTCGCGCTGCGCGCGGTGGCCCGGGCCGGCGACACGATCGCGATCGAATCGCCCACCTACTTCATGCTGCTCGACGTGATCGAGAGCCTGGGCATGCGGTCGATCGAGATCCCGTCGCACCCGCGCGACGGGATGTCGATCGAGGCGCTCGACCTGGCCACGCGCACGCCCGGCGCGGTGCGCGCCTGCGTCGTGATTCCGAATTTCCAGAACCCGGTCGGCAGCCTGATGCCGGTGGAGAACAAGCGCAGGCTGGTCGCGCTGGCCGCCGAGCGCGGCTTTCCGGTGATCGAGAGCGACATCTACGGCGAGCTGCACTTCGGCGACGAGCGCCCGCCGGTGCTGAAGAGCTTCGATGCGCGCGACGACGTGATCCTCTGCTCGGCCTTCACGAAGGCGGTGGCGCCCGGCTACCGCGTCGGCTGGATGGCGCCGGGTCGGCACCTGCGCGAATGCCAGTCGCTCAAGTTCCGCACCTCGTCGCCCGGCGTGCAATTGCAGCAGGAGGTGATCGCCGAGTTCCTGGCCGACGGCGGCTACGACCACCACATGCGCCGGCTGCGCGCGGCGTTGAAAGTCCAGGCGCAGGCGATGGCCGATGCGATCGCGCGATACTTCCCGCCCGGCTGCCGGCTGAGCCGGCCGCGCGGCGGGCTGGCGCTGTGGATCGAGCTGCCGCCGCAAGTGGATTCGCGCAAGGTCTTCGAGCAGGCGTGCCGCGAATTGATCGGCGTGGCGCCGGGCGCCACCTTCACCTGCAGCGCGCGTTTCAACCATTTCATCCGGCTGCACTACGGCGACCCGTGGACGCCGCTGCTCGAAACACGCCTGAAACGGCTCGGGCAGATCATCTCCGACCAGCTCTGAGTTTCCAGAACCCCTTCGCAAAGCAGCACGACATGGACTTCTCCCTCTGGCTCGCCTTCTTCGCCGCCGCCTGGGCCATCAGCCTGTCGCCGGGGGCCGGCGCGGTCGCCGCGATGAGCGCCGGCGTCAACCACGGCTTCGCGCGCGGCTACTTCATGACCTTCGGCCTGGTGATGGGCATCTGGACGCAGGTGCTGGTGGTGGGCCTCGGCCTCGGCGCGCTGATCGCCGCGTCGAGCCTTGCGTTCGCGGCCGTGAAGTGGCTGGGCGTCGGCTACCTGCTGTGGCTGGGCATCAGGCAATGGCGCGCGCCGGCGCAGCCGATGGTCGCGGCCACCGGCGAGGCGCAGGTCACGCGGCGTTCGCTGGTGCTGCGCGGCTGGATGGTCAACGCGGTCAACCCGAAGGGCACGGTGTTCCTGCTGGCCGTGGTGCCGCAGTTCCTCGACCTCGCGCAGCCGCTCGCGCCGCAGTACGGCGTGATCGGCGCGACGCTGATGTTCACCGACCTGGTCGTGATGGCCGGCTACACCGCGCTGGCCGCCCGGCTGCTGCGGCTGCTGAAATCGCCGACGCAGATCCGCGCGCTGAACCGCCTGTTCGGCGGCCTGTTCGTCGCCGCCGCGGCGTTGTTGGCACTCTTCAAGCGCGCCTGAGCGGCGCGGGTTTGCACGCCGCGCGACACCGCCTGTACGATCGCTTGCCCACGGAGCCGGTTGCTCGCAACCGGCTCGACCTGATCGGGCAGCTTCTACGGGGGGCGGATGAACGAGCATCGCAGTGGGGGGCCGATGGGCCCGGGAATCGCCGTGTTCGGCAGGCTGGGCCTGGGCGCGAAGCTCTCGGTGCTGGCCGTCGGCGGTGCGCTGCTGGCCGCGGCCGCGATCGGCGGCTGGGTGCAGCAGCACGGCTGGACGCACTGGGGCAGCCTCGCGCTGCTGGCGGCGGCCGTGCTGCTGGCCTACCTGCTGCTCGCGCTGTACCTGCAGATGGCGGGCGCGCTCGGCGCGCTGGACGGCGCGGTGTCACGCATGAAGCAGGGCGACCTGTCGCGCCGGGTCGAGATCCGCGGCGGCGATGAATTCGCCCGCATCGGCGCCGCGCTCGATGCGGTCAACGAGACCATCTCCGGCCTGGTGGCCGACATCCGCAGCAGTTCGCTGCTGGTGTCAGCCGCCAGCGCCGAGCTGACGACCGACACCGCCGACCTGTCGAGCCGCACCGAGCAGCAATCGGCCAACCTGGAACAGACCTCGGCGAGCGTGCAGCAGCTCGACGCCACGGTGCGCCAGAACGCCAGCGACGCCCGCGAGGCCGAGGCGCTGGCCTCGCGCGTGCACGGCCTGGCCGGCTCGGGCGGCGACGCGATGCGCGAGGCGGTCGAGTCGATGCACGCGATCAAGGCCGGCTCCGAGAAGGTCGGCGACATCATCGGCGTGATCGACTCGATCGCGTTCCAGACCAACATCCTCGCGCTCAACGCCGCCGTCGAGGCGGCCCGGGCCGGCGAACAGGGCCGCGGCTTCGCGGTCGTCGCGTCCGAGGTGCGCGCGCTCGCGCAGCGCAGCGGCGAGGCGGCGCGCGAGATCAAGGCGCTGATCGAGCAGTCGGGCACCGAGACCGCGAGCGGCGTCGGCCACATCGACCGCGTGAGCGGCGTGCTGACCCAGATCGTCGACGGCATCGGCGAACTCGCCGGGCGGATGGGCCGCATCACGTCGGCCGTCGGTGAGCAGAGCGACGGCCTGGCACAGGTGTCGCAGTCGATGACGCAGCTCGACGCGCTGACGCACCAGAACGCGCAGATGGTCGAGCAGACCTCGCGCGCCTGTGCCGGGCTGAGCGAGCGGGCACGCCAGCTGTCGGCCGCGGTCGGGGGGTTCCGGCTGCGCCAGGGCACGGCCGACGAGGCGCAGGCGCTGGTGCAGCGCGCGGTCGCGTTCTACAACGAGCGCGGCGGCCCGGCCGCGCTGCCCGGCATCACCGAGCCAGGCAACGGCTTCAACGACCGCGACATGTACGTCTTCGCATGGGACCGCGACCTCGTCTACCACGCGTTCGGCGGCAAGCCGGCCAACGTCGGCAAGAGCGCGAAGCAGATCATCGGCACCGACGTGACCCAGCTGGCCCACGACGTGTGGGCGGCCGCCGAGGCCGGCGGCGGCTGGGTCGACTACGACTTCCTGAACCCGGCCAACGGCCAGGTGTTGCCGAAGACCTCGTACATCGTGCCGGTGGCGCAGGACCTGGTGCTGGGCTGCGGGATTTACAAGACGCGGCGGACCTGAATCCGCGTCGCGGCATTCCTTACGGCTTTAGAATGTAAGGAATCGCGCCGCAGCCAGGAGTTCTTCGCCATGTATGCCACGCTCACCAGCAAGGGTCAGGTCACGCTTCCCAAGGAAATCCGCGACAGGCTCGGCCTCGATGCGGGCTCGACATTGGATTTCCAGGTGCTGCCCGACAACACGATCACGGCCCGGCCCGTCAAGCCTGATGCTCGCCGGATCCGGGGCATCCTCAGGTCGCCGCTTGCCGGCCCGTTGACCGTCGAGCAGATGGACGAAGGCATCGAGAAACACCTGCGCGACAAGCACGCGCCTGCAGTGGGCCGCCCCAAGACACCGCGTCGATGATCGGCGTCGACACGAACATCCTGCTGCGGCTGTGGCTCGATGACGATCCCGTGCAGGGCAGGCAGATCGATTCCCTGTTGGCAGAGCACGGCGGCGCCCCAGGCTCGCTGCTGGTGACCGATGTCGTGCTGGCCGAGGCGGTGTGGACCTTGCGCTCCGTGTTCTCGCGGGACAAGGCAGCGCAGCTGAGCGCCGTGCGCAGCCTGCTCGACGAGGCCGCCTTTGCATTCGAGGAGCGGGAGGCGATCGTCCGCGCAGCGGCGATGTTCGAGGACGCGTCCTGCGGTTTCTCGGATTGCCTGGTTGTCGCCAAGCATGCACACCAGGGCTGCGAGTTCACCGCCACCTTCGACCGCGCCATGCGCAAGCTGCCTGGGGTGCGCGTGCTCTGAGCCGGCGAAGCTTCAGCCGTCGCGCACCTTCCCCCGCGAACTCTTCAACTCGCCACGCTGCGATTTCCCTTCCAGCCGCCGTTTCTGCGCGCCGCGCGTCGGCTTGGTCGGCCGCCGCGGCGGCGCCACCACCGCGACGCTGTCGACCAGCTGCTGCAGGCGCTGCAGCGCGTCCTGGCGGTTCATGTCCTGGCTGCGCGAGGTCTGCGCCTTGATCACGACGACGCCGTCGCCGGTGATGCGCTGGTCGGACAGCGCCAGCAGCCGCTCCTTCAGCGGCTCGGGCAGCGACGACGCGCGGATGTCGAAGCGCAGGTGCACCGCGCTCGAGACCTTGTTGACGTTCTGCCCGCCCGCCCCCTGCGCGCGGATCGCAGTGAACTCGACCTCGGCCGGATCGACCTGGGGGGTCACGGCACAGTGTTCGTCGGCACGCGCGGCGCGAGCGCGCACATCAGCTCGTAGCCGATCGTGCCGGCCGAGCACGCGACCTCGTCGATCGGCAACACGCTGCCGTGCGGGCCGCAGCCCCACAGCGTGACCTCGCTGCCGACGCCGGCCTGCGGCACCGGCGTCAGGTCGACCGTCAGCATGTCCATCGACACCCGCCCGACCAGCGCGCAGCGCACGCCGTCGACCAGCGCCGGCGTGCCGGCCGGCGCCACGCGCGGGTAGCCGTCGGCATAGCCGCAGGCCACCACGCCGATGCGCATCTCGCGCTCGGCGGTGAACACGCTGCCGTAGCCGACGGTGTCGCCGGGCTTCAGCGCCTGCACGGCGATCAGCTGCGAGCGCAGCGTCATCGCCGGGCGCAGGTCCCAGTCGGCGATGGTCGCTTCGGGATGGTCGGGCGACCCGCCGTAGACCATGATGCCGGGGCGCACCCAGTCGGCCCGCACGCCGGGTTGCGTCGGCGCGAAACGCAGCGTCGCCGCGCTGTTGCTGAGCGAGCGCTCGCCGTCCAGGTCGGCGGTGGCGGCGTTGAACACCGCCACCTGCGCCGCGATGCCGCGCGGCCCATCGGCATCGGAGAAATGCGTCATCAGCGTGATCTGGTCGACCTGCGGCAGGTTCGACAACCGCAGCCACGCGGTGCGGAACGCGGCCGGCGTGAAGCCGAGCCGGTTCATGCCGGTGTTCATCTTCAGGAAGACGTGGTGCGGCCAGGTGGTCTTGTGCATCGCGAGCCAGTCGATCTGCGCCTCGTGGTGCACCGCGTGCCACAGGTTCAGCCGCGAGCACAGTTCGAGGTCGCGCGATTCGAAGCAGCCTTCGAGCAGCAGGATCGGCCCGCGCCAGCCCATCGCGCGCACGCGTTCGGCCTCGGCCAGGTCGAGCAGCGCGAAGCCGTCGGCCGCCTGCAGCGCGCCGTACACCCGCTCGATGCCATGCCCGTAGGCATTGGCTTTCACGATGGCCCAGACCCGCGCGTCGGGCGCGCAGGCACGCGCGCGCTGCAGGTTGTGGCTCAGGGCATCGCTGTGGATCAGCGCTTCGATCGGACGCGGCATGGCGTGGATTCTGCCAGCGCAAGGCGCGCCATCTTGGGCTTTGCCGGAGGACAGCCGCCACCTGCGTGCTATAACCGCCGCCGCGGGGAACAGCAGTGGCCCAGACGAGCGCTGCATCGATTGATGACCGGGCCCACCCGGCAGGCGACAGGCAGCACGCTCTCAGCGAATGAAAAAAGGTTTCTACACCATCATGTCGGCGCAGTTCTTCAGCTCGCTGGCTGACAACGCGTTGCTGGTGAGCGCCATCGAACTGCTGAAGACCTCCCACGCGCCGACCTGGCAGGTCCCCGCGCTGAGTCCGATCTTCGCGCTGTTCTACGTGATCCTCGCCCCTTTCCTCGGCGCGTTCGCCGATGCCGTGCCGAAGGGGCGGGTGATGTTCGTGTCGAACGCGATCAAGGTGATCGGCTGCCTGATGATGCTGTTCGGCAGCCACCCACTGGTCTCGTACGCCATCGTCGGCCTGGGCGCCGCCGCCTACTCGCCGGCCAAGTACGGCATCCTGACCGAGCTGCTGCCGAACTCGCAGCTGGTGAAGGCCAACGGCTGGATCGAGGGGCTGACCATCCTGTCGATCATCCTGGGCCTGCTGCTCGGCGGCCAGCTGGTCGGCCACATGGTGTCGGCGCACCTGCTCGCGTTCGACATGCCGCTGATCGACACCGGCGTCGACACGCCGCCCGAGGCCGCGATCTCGCTGATCGTGTTCCTGTACGTCATCGCGGCGCTGTTCAACCTGCGCATCCCGCGCACCGAGGCCCCGCTGCAGCCGCTGTCGCACAGCCTCGTCGAGCTGGTGCGCGACTTCTCCAGCTGCAACGCCCGCCTGTGGAGCGACAAGCTCGGCCAGATCTCGCTGTCGACGACCACGCTGTTCTGGGGCGTCTCGGGCAACCTGCGCGTGATCGTCTTCGCATGGGCGGCGGCGGCGCTGGGCTACACGACCACGCAGGCGTCGACACTGGCCGGCGTGGTCGCGCTCGGCACCGCGGTCGGCGCGATCGCCGCGTCGATGCGGGTGCGGCTCGACCAGGCCACCAGCGTGATCCCGCTCGGCATCGGCATGGGCGTGCTGGTGATCGGCCTGAACTTCATCCACAACGTCTGGGTCGCCGCGCCATTCCTGGTGATCCTCGGCGCGATCGGCGGCTACCTGGTGGTGCCGATGAACGCGCTGCTGCAGCACCGCGGGCACAACCTGATGGGCGCCGGCCGCTCGATCGCGGTGCAGAACTTCAACGAGCAGGCCTGCATCCTCGGGCTGGGCGCGTTCTACACCGGCATGACGAAATTCGGCATGTCGGCCTTCGCGTCGATCACGGTGTTCGGGCTGGTCGTCGCCGGCACGATGTGGCTGATCCGCCGCTGGCATGCGCGCAACCTGGTCGTGCACCGCGACGAGGTCGATCACCTGCTCGCACTGGCCCGCAGCGACAAGCACTGAATTGACGACGCCCACCCCCGGAGGCGCTGCGCGCCACCCCCTCAAGGGGGCGCCCCCAGTGGCCCGGCAAAGCCGGTTCCACGGGGTCCGCTTGGTAGACAGCACCCGATGCGGGCGGTAGTTCGCACGGCCCCCGGCGTCCTGCCCGCCCTCGCCCTCGCCTTCAACGCGCTCGTCTGGGGCGTGTCGTGGTGGCCGTTCCGCGAACTGCACGCGCTCGGCCTGCATCCGCTGTGGGCCACCGTGCTGGTGTACGCGGTCGCGGTGCTGCTGATCGTCGCGACGCGCCGCCGCGCCCTCGGCACGCTGCTGCGCACGCCCAGCCTGTGGCTGCTGGTGTTCGCGTCGGGCACGACCAACGCGGCCTTCAACTGGGCGATGGTGATCGGCGACGTGGTGCGCGTCGTGCTGCTGTTCTACCTGATGCCGCTGTGGACGGTGCTGCTGTCGCGGCTGGTGCTGAAGGAAGCCTTCACGCCGACCGCCGCACTGCGCGTCGCGCTGGCGCTGGCCGGCGCGTTCATTGTGCTGAAGCCGGCCGGCGCGGGCGTCGCGCTGCCGCTGCCGCAATCGCTGCCCGACTGGCTGGCGGTGTTCGGCGGCTTCTCGTTCGCGCTCAACAACGTGATGCTGCGCCACCAGGCACACCGGCCGGAAGAGGCGCGCGCGCTCGGGATGTTCATCGGCGGCGTGCTGGTGGCCGGCACGCTCGCGAGCACGCTGGCCGCGAACGCGCTGGTGCCGTGGCTGCCGGCGCCGCAGCCCGGCTGGGTGCTGGCGATCGGCGCGCTGAGCCTCGCGTTCCTCGCCAGCAACCTCGCGCTGCAGTACGGTGCGTCGCGGCTGCCGGCCAATGTCACGTCGGTCGTGATGCTGTGCGAGGTGGTGTTCGCGACGCTGTCGGCCATCGCGCTCGGCGCCGGCACGCTGACGCCGACGGTGCTGGTCGGCGGCGCGCTGATCCTGGCCGCGGCGTTGCTGTCGGCCTTCGAACGAGTCCGCTGACCTACTGCAGCGTGCGCGTCCCCGGCAGGCTGAAGACCTCGGCCGGCGACTGCGGCGCGTGGCAGGCCTCGCCGGCATCGCGGGTGCAGCCGGCCATCACCGCCCAGCGCTCGTGCAGGTGCCACAGCACGCAGCGGCAATCGCCCGACAGCTGCGGGTGTGCGGCCAGCATCGCGAGGTTGTGCGCGATCTTCTCGCCCATGCCCGCGCGGTGCGCCGGGTCGCTGGCCGCCTGCAGGTACTGGCTGTAGCCGGTCATCAGGGCCAGCGTGCCCGCGAGCACGGCCTCGACACCGGGCATCTGGTGTTCTTCGACGAGCAGGTCCATGCGACGCTTCCTCGACAGTGGCAATGGAACGATGCTATCTCAGATGAGAATGATTCTCAAATGGAGGCCACCGAATCACCCTGGGCCGGGCGTGACGAAGTCGGGATCGAGTTCCCGCAGCGCCTGCAGGAACTCGGGGTCCATCAGCGGCTTGGCCAGGTAGGCGTCGCTGCCGGCCAGCGAGGTGCGCACCCGTTCGGCCGGCGTCGCCTGCCCGGTGACGAGCACGATGCGCGGCCCGCCGGCCGACTGGCGGGCGGTCTGCTTCATGAACTGGCACAGCTGCAGGCCGTCCATCGGGCTGTCCGAGCCGAGCGCGATGTCGATGAAGGCCAGCGCGAAGCTGTGCACCGTCATCCGGTCGAGGGCCTGCGTGCTGTTGCGCGCCAGGTGCACGCGGTAGCCCAGGCGCATCAGCCGCACTTGCAGGAACTTGAGCGCGATGCGGCTGTCGTCGACGACCAGCACGTCCTTCATGGCGCGGCCGCTGCCGGCGGCGGCCGCCGCGTCGAAGCGTCCGGAATCGGACGCGACCCAGTCGGCCTGCGGCGGCTCGTCGAGCAGCGCGAGCCGCTGTTCGAGCAGCAGGTCGAGTTCGCGCACGATGCGGGTCGGCTCGATCGGGCGCGGCAGGTGGGCCGCCGCGCCAGCCGGCGCCCGCGCGCCGATGAAGACGGTGTCGGCGAGCCGCCCGGCGGCCGTCACCGCGGCGATCGCGGCCGGCTGGTCGGCATCGGCGAGCACGAAATCGGCCTCGGCCAGGTCGGCCACGCGTTCGTAGGCCGGCGCACGCTGCTCGGCCAGGCGCAGGAATGAATGCACGCCGTCGCGCTCGAAATCGCTGAACCCCTGCAACGCCACCGAATACCGCGTGCGGATGCGCTCGGTCATCGTGTGCTCCCTTTGGTCTGTCGGTATGGCGGGGATGTTCGGCGCGGGGGCAGGACGCGTCAAGCGCCGGGAATGGAATGCGACCCTGCTGCGTACACTGCGCTGCGGATGCCGCTTGCACGCGGCGTCCGACGACAAGCCACCCCAGCCCCACGCCAGGAGATCCCCGCATGAACCGATCGATCCTCGTTGTCGCCACCGTGGCCGGCCTCGCCGCCGCACTGCCGGCGGCCGCCCAGTTCGCCAAGCCCGAAGACGCGATCAAGTACCGCAAGGCGGCCTTCACCGTGATGGCGAGCCACTTCGGCCGGGTGGCCGCGATGGCCAACGGTCGCGTCCCGTTCGACGCCAAGGTCGCCGCCGACAACGCCGAGATCGCGACGATGATGTCCAAGCTGCCGTACGCCGGCTTCATCGAAGGCACCGACAAGGGCGACACGAAGGCCAAGCCGGAGATCTGGACCGAGCAGGACAAGTTCAAGGCCGCCGCGTCGAAGATGCAGGACGCGATGGAGAAGCTGAACGTCGCCGCGAAGGCCGGCAACGTCGACACGCTGAAGACCGCGGCCGGCGCGGTGGGCCAGGCCTGCAAGGGCTGTCACGACAGCTACCGCAAGGAGTGATCGACGCGCGGCCGTGCGGCCGGCCGGCGTGGGGAGACCATCCGCTACCATTCGGGGTTGCGCTGCGCGCAGCCACCCGCTTGGCGCTGCCCCATGCCTGCCCACGACTTCACGAGCCCGCTTCGAATGACTGTGTCTTGTTTCCGAGCCGCGCGCGTCCTCGCCGTCCTGCTTCCGTTGCATGCCGGGCTCGCGGCGGCGGCCGACGAATCGCCGCCCGGCGGCACATTCACCACCACCCCGGCCTATGCGACGGCTGCCAGCGCGCCCGCCGGCATCAGCACCCCCGGCTATGCGCCGACGACGCCCGGCGGCGCGCTGCGCAACGTGCCGACACCCGGGCAGACCGCGCCTCGCGACGACGACGACGCTGCCGTCCGCCTGCGCAACCTGCCGCCGCCGAAGCCGAGCGAGTTCCAGAAGTTCGTCGAGGCCGCGACCGGCCGCCAGTTGCAGCCCTTCGGCAGCAACTTCTTCGCCGAGGCCTCGCGCGCCGCACAGCCGGTCGACAACATCCCGGTGACCGCGGACTACACCGTCGGCCCCGGCGACGAGGTGCTGGTGCGGGCCTGGGGCTCGATCGACGTCGACTACCGCAGCACCGTCGATCGCGACGGCCAGCTGAACCTGCCGAAGGTCGGCAGCTTCACGGTCTCGGGCATCAAGGCGTCCGAACTCGAAGGCCAGCTGCGCGCGCAGATCGGCCGCCTGTACCGCAACTTCAACCTCAGCGTGTCGCTGGGCAAGCTGCGCGGCCTGAAGGTGTTCGTCGTCGGCCCGGCCCGCCTGCCGGGCGTCTACACGGTGCCCAGCCAGGCGACGATGCTGTCGGCCGTGGTGGCCGCCGGCGGCCCGGGCCCGAACGGCTCGATGCGCCGCGTGCAGTTGCGCCGCGACAACCAGCTGGTGTCCGAACTCGACATCTATGAGTTCCTGGTGCAAGGCGACAAGTCCAAGGACCTGCAGCTGGCGGCCGGCGACGTGCTGGTGTTCCAGCCGGTGGGGCCGCGCGTCGCGCTGAGCGGTGCGCTCGACAACGCCGCCATCTATGAACTGAAGGGCGCGCAGGAGCCCGTCGGCGAGCTGCTGCGCTACGCCGGCGGCTCGCCGGTGCTGACCAACCCGAACCGCGTGCAGCTCGAGCGCATCGACCCGGCGCAGGCGCCGGCGGCACGCTACGTCGAAGACTTCAAGCTCGACGCCGCCGGGCTGCAGCGCCCGCTGCGCGACGGCGACGTGCTGACGCTGCTGACGATCTCGCCGAAGTTCGCGAATGCGGTGACGCTGAAGGGCCACGTCGCGCAGCCGCTGCGCTACACCTTCACGCCGGGCATGCGCATCCGCGACCTGATCCCCGACAAGGAAGCCCTGATCTCGCCCGACTTCTACCGGCGCAAGAACCTGCTGGTGCAGGTCATCGCCGACGACGACGACATCTTGCTGGAAGAAGCCGAGCAGCGTGCCGCCCGCACCGGCAACAACGTCGGCGTCGGTCTGCCCGTCGCACCGGCCGGCAGTGCCGCCGGCACGCGCAGCGACGGCGGCAGGACCGACAACACGACGACGCCTGTCGTCGTGGCGTCCGCGGCCGACCCCTCGGCCGCGCGCGATCCGAACCGTTTCCCGCTGACCGAGGGCGAACGCGCGCGCCGGCGCATGGACCGCCTGGCCGCGGCCGAGTCGAGGCGCACGCCGGCCACCTTGTTCAACGAGCTGAACTGGGACTACGCGGTGATCGAGCGGCTCAGCGAGAAGGACCTGAGCACGCAGGTGATTCCGTTCAACCTCGGCAAGGCGGTGCTGCAGGGCGACCCCGACAACAACATCGAGCTGAAGGCCGGCGACGTCGTCACCATCTACAGCCAGAAGGACATCCGCGTGCCGGTGGCCAAGCAGACGCGGCTGGTCTCGGTGGAAGGCGAGGTCGGCGCGCCCGGCGTGTACCAGCTGCTGCCCGGCGAGACGCTGGGCCAGCTGATCACGCGTGCCGGCGGCTTCACGCCGCAGGCCTACGTGTACGGCCTCGAGTTCAGCCGCGAGGAAACCCGCAAGCGCCAGCGCGAGAACCTGCAGGTGGCGATCGCGCGCCTCGAGGTGCTGTCGGCGCAGCAGGCGGCCCGCGAAGCGGCCAACCGGCGCGAAGAGCAGGCTGGCGGGGCCGCCATCAGCTCGGCGGCGACGCAGGCGCAGATGGCGCGGCTCAGCCGGGTGCAGCCGAACGGCCGCGTCGCGCTCGAGCTGACGCCGGAAACCACCTCGGTGAGCCAGTTGCCCGAGGTGCCGCTCGAGAACGCCGATCGCATCGTGGTGCCGAGCCGCCCCGGCTTCGTGACGGTGGCCGGCGCGGTCGTCAACAACAACGCCTTCTTGTGGAAGCCCAACCGCACGGTCGGCGACTACGTGAAGCTGGCCGGGCTCGACGAGGCCGCCGAGCCATCCAACATGTTCGTGCTGCGTGCCGACGGCACCGTCAGCCATGCCAACGAACGCCGCGGCTGGTTCGGCAGCCTGGAATCCCAGGCGCTGCAACCCGGCGACGCGGTGGTGGTGCCGAACCAGCTCGACTACGAGAGCTGGGGCCGCGCGACCATCCGCAACCTGAAGGACTTCTCGCAGATCTTCTACCAGTTCGGCCTGGGTGCGGCGGCCATCAAGACGCTGCGCGGAGACTGAGCCCGATGATGCAGACCGACCCATTGACGAACGTGCCGGCCGACGATTTCGAGGAGCAGGACGGGCCGTCGATCAGCCTGTTCGACCTGCTGGTCTGGCTGGGGGAAGGCAAGCGGATCATCGCGGCCTGTGCCGGCGCCGCGATGCTGCTGGCCGTGGTCGTGGCGCTGCTGAAGCCCAACATCTTCACTGCACGCGCGACCTTGCTGGCACCGGGCGGGCAGCAACAGAGCTCGTCGGCCGCGGCGCTGGCGGCGCTGGGATCGCTCGGCGGGCTGGCCGGTGGCATCGGCGCCAAGACGCCCGACGAGCTGTACGTCGGCCTGCTCAGGAGCGACAGCGTGCAACGCGCGCTGGACCAGCAGTTCAAGTTGCAGCAGCGCTATGAGGTCAAGACCTATGAACAGCTGCGGCTGGCTCTGCCCCAGCATGTGCGCCTCTCTTCGGACAAGAAGTCTGGCCTGATCACGGTCGAGGTCGACGACGAAGTGCCCCAGTTCGCCGCCGACCTGGCGAACGCGCACGCCGACGAGGTGACCAAGCTGCTCGGTCGGCTGGCCGTGTCCGAGGCCCAGCAGCGCCGCGCCTTCTTCGAGCGGCAGCTGAAGGACACCAAGGAAAACCTGATCCAGGCCGAACAGGCGCTGCGCGCGGTGCAGGAAAAGTCCGGCATGGTGGTGCTCGACAAGCAGGCCGAGGCCATCATCACCGGCGTGGCCCAGCTGAAGGCGCTGATTGCCGAACGCGAGGTGCGGCTGAAGGTACTGCGCACCGGCGCCACCGCCGAAAACCCGGACGTGCTGCGGCTGACCTCGGAACTGAGCGCGCTGCGCAGCGAACTCGCGCGGATGGAGGCGGCGCCCGCCGGCAACGCCAGCAGCGCCGCCACCGGCAGCATCGACATCCCGGTCGGCAAGCTGCCCGGTGCGGCGGTCGACTACGTGCGGGCGCGTCGCGAGGTGAAGTTCCAGGAGACGCTGCTCGAAAGCATGCTGCGCCAGTACGAGATCGCCAAGCTCGACGAGGCGAAGGAAGGCCCGTCGCTGCAGAAGGTCGACATCGCCCAGGCGCCGGACCGCAAGTCGAAGCCGGCGCGTTCGCTCATCGTGCTGACGAGCACCCTGCTGGCGCTGCTGGCGTCGGCGATGTACGTGATCGGGCGCCGCTACCTGGCCCTGCGCCGCGCGCTGGACCCCGGCAACGCACAGGCGCGCGAGGCGCTGCGCCATGCGTGGCGCTGGCGCCGCGCCTGACGCCCCTCGCTCAGAGCGACAACGTGCCGCGGATGCAGCTGGTGCTGTGTCCGCCGACCCACACCCGGCCGTCGAGCCGCGCGATGTGCACGCGGCCGGCGCGGTCGAGCCGGGTGCCTTGCGACGCCACGTAGCGGGCCGGCGCGAGCCCGGCGCCGATCAGCCACTGTGCGAGGCTCGCGTTCAGGCTGCCGGTGACCGGGTCTTCCGGGATGCCGATCGGCGCGGCGAACCCGCGCACCTCGAACTGGCAGGCACCGCCCGCCGCATGCGGCCCGATCACGCCGACCTTGGCCAGCGACTTCAGTGCCGCATGGTCCGGCTCCAGCGCCAGCACCGTGCCGGCCCGGTCGAGCAGCAGGCCGAGCCAGCGCGGGCCGTTGTCGAGCCACTGCGCCTGCAGCACCTGCTCGCGGCGCAGGCCGAGCGCGGCCAGCACCGCTGCCAGCTCGGCATCGGCGACCGGCGCCTGGCGCAGCGGCGGCGCCGCGAAGGCCGCGCGTTCGCCGTCGAGGCGGATGTCGACCCGGCCGACGCCGCATTGCTGCACGACCGCGCCGGGCGTCTTCGGCGCGCCGCCGGCCTCGAGCCAGGCGTGGCAGCTGCCGAGCGTCGGGTGGCCGGCGAACGGCAGTTCCCCGCCCGGCGTGAAGATGCGCACCCGGTAGTCGGCCTGCGGGTCCGACGGCTGCAGCAGGAAGGTCGTCTCCGACAGGTTGGTCCAGCGCGCGAAGGCCTGCATCTGCGCGTCGCCGAGTGCGTCGGCACCGTGGACCACGGCCAGCGGATTGCCCTTCAGCGCGACATCGGTGAAGACATCCACCTGCGCGAAGGCGAAGTGCGTCATGCCGATTCCTTCAGCGCCGCGGCCAGCGCGCGGATGCCGCGCTCGATCTGCTCCGGCGACACCGTGACGAACGACAGCCGCATCGTGTTGGCCCGCGCGTGCTCGGCGAAGAAGGCCGCGCCCGGCACGAAGGCCACGCCGTTGGCGACCGCCTTCGGCAGCAGCGCGATCGCATCGACGTTCGCCGGCAGCTCGACCCAGAAGAACATGCCGCCGGTCGGCACCGTCCAGCGGCAGCCGGCGGGCAGGTGGGCTTCGAGCGCGGCGCGCATCGCATCGCGCTGGGCCTTGTAGCGCGCACGGATGGTCGGCACGTGCGTGTCGAGGAAGCCGTCGCGGATCACCTCGTGCACCACGCGCTGGTTGAAGCCCGGCGTGTGCAGGTCGGCCGCCTGCTTGGCCTGCAGCAGCTTCGGCACCAGCGGTGCCGGCGCCACCACGTAGCCCAGGCGCAGGCCGGGCGCCAGCACCTTCGAGAACGAGCCGAGGTAGACCGTGCCGTCGGCCCAGCGCGCGGCCAGCGGCGGCGGCGGCGGCGCGTCGAACCACAGGTCGCCATACGGGTTGTCCTCGACCAGCGGCAAGTTCAGCGCCTGCGCCCGCGCGACCACCGCGGCACGGCGGGCCTCGCTCATGCAGCGGCCGCTCGGGTTCTGGAAGTTCGGCAGCAGGTACAGGAAGCGCGCGCCTTCGGCGGCCTGCAGCGCCTCGGGCAGCGGGCCGTCGTCATCGCAATCGACCGCGGTGAAGACCGGCTCGTACGGTGCGAAGGCCTGCAGCGCGCCGAGGTAGGTCGGCGATTCGACGGCCACCCGGCTGCCCGGGTCGACCAGCACCTTGCCGACCAGGTCGAGCCCCTGCTGCGAGCCGGTGGTGATCAGCACCTGCGCCGCGTCGACCTGCTGGCCGTGGCCGCGCAGCATCGCGGCGACCCATTCGCGCAATGCCGGCAGGCCTTCGCTCGACGCGTACTGCAGCGCCTCGCGCGGGGTGTCGCGCAGCACGCGGGCGGTGGCCTCGCGCATCGCGTCGACCGGAAAGCCGTCAGGGGACGGCAGGCCGCCGGCCAGCGAGATGATGCCGGGCTGTTCGGTCACCTTCAGGATCTCGCGGATGATCGACGGGTTCATGCGGTGGGCGCGCTGCGCGAGCTGCCAGGGGGTGCGCGAGGTCATGCGGATTTCCTTGAAGGCGTGACGGGAGAGGGGACGGAAGAAGAGGCGGAAGACGAATCGGAAGAGAACGGCGGCGGCGCCGCGTGCGTCGGCATCTTGCGCCCGACGAACACGGTGGCGATCACCGCCAGCGAGAAGAAGACGGTCGTCGCCGACAGCCGCTCGCCGAGCACCGGCACCGCCAGCAGCATCGACAGGAAAGGCTGCAGCAGCTGCACCTGGCTCACCCGCAGTGTGCCGCCGAGCGCCAGCCCGCGGTACCACGCGAAGAAGCCGAGCCACATCGAGAACAGCGTGACGTAGCCGAAGCCGACCCAGGCGCCGGCGCGCACCGGCTGCGCGGGCCAGGTCCAGGCCATCAGCGGCAGCGTGAACGGCAGGCTGATCACCAGCACCCAGCAGATCACGTGCTCGCCGTGCCATTGGCGCGACAGGTGCGCGCCGGCGACGTAGCCGATCGAGCCGCTGACCACCGCCAGCAGCAGCAGTCCGTCGGCCCGGCCCAGCCCGCTGCCCGATTGCGCCGCGAACGCCAGCACCAGGGTGCAACCGACCGCCGCGCAGGCCCAGAAGCCGATCGACGGCCGCTGGCGGAAGAACAGCGCCGCCGCGATCGCGGTGCCCAGCGGCAGCACGCCGGTGATCACCGCGGCATGCATCGCATCGACCTCGCGCAGCCCGAGGCCGAGGAACAGCGGGAAGCCGACCACCGTGCCGGCCGCGCTGACCGCCAGCGCCGTCCATTGTCCCCCGCGCGGCCGCGGCGCGCCGGTCAGCAACAGGTAGAACACGCTCAGCACGCCGGCCAGCGCGGCGCGCCCGGCGACGACGAACAGCGGCGACAGCTGCGGGTCGGCCGCCGGCCCGACGGCCAGGCGCGTCATCGGCGTCGTCATCGCGAAGATCGCGACGCCCAGAAAGCCCAGCCACAACCCCTTGCGCTCGATGTCCATGCGCCAGTCTAGGCGCTGCGACCAACACAGGGCCGGTACACTCGCCCGTCTCAGATTGCGCACTGTATTGGTCACTTCGCCAGCACATGAACCCGCTTGCTCCGCTCGATCCGCTGTCCCGCCACGCCGATGCCACGCTGACCGAGCAGCTGTCCGGCCGCTTCGCCGAGCGCATCCGGCAGCGGCTGCTCGCGCCGGGCTCGCGGCTGCCGTCGGTGCGCGACTGTGCGCGCCGGCACGGCGTCAGCGCCTACACGGTGGTGGCCGCCTACGACCAGCTGCTGGCGCAGGGGCTGGTCGAGGCCCGCAAGCAGCGCGGCTTCTTCGTGCGCGAGCTGCACCCGCGCGATGCGGGCCGGGCCGCCGCAGCGGCCGCGCCGGCCACCGCCGACCCGGTCGCCCGCCCGCGCGCGCCGCTCAGCGCGATCGCGCTGGTGCGCAGCATGTTCCAGCCGCCGGGCGCGCGGCCGATGCCGGGGCTGGGCACGCTGCCGTCGGAATGGCTGGACCTGCCAATGCTCAGCAGCGCGCTGCGCCGCGTCAGCAGCGGCGCGCAGCTGGCCGCGCTGGCGCTGCAGTACGGCGAGCCGGCCGGCGACCTGCGGCTGCGCCGCGCGCTGTCGCAGCGGCTGGTCGACTTCGGCGTGAAGGCCGCGCCGGAGCAGATCGTCACCAGCTTCGGCGCCACCCATGCACTGGACATCGTGACCCGCAGCCTGACCCATGCCGGCGACACCGTGCTGGTCGACGAACCGGGCTGGTCGGTCGAGTTCGCGCGGCTGGCCGCGCTCGGCCTGCGCGTGCTGCCTGTGCCGCGCGGCGAGGACGGCCCCGACCTCGCGGTGATGGAGCGCCTGATCGAGGCCCAGAAGCCGCACGAGCGGCCGCGGCTGTACATCACCGTCTCGGTGCTGCACAACCCGACCGGCGCGACGCTCGCGCTCGGCCATGCACACCGGCTGCTGAAGCTGGCGCAGGCGCACGGGCTGCACATCGTCGAGGACGACACCTACGCCCACCTGGCGCCGCCGCACCTGCCGCGGCTGGCGGCGCTGGACGCGCTGGAGCGCACGATCTACATCTCCGGCTTCTCGAAGATCCTGGTGCCGAACTGGCGGGTCGGCTATCTGGCGGCGCCGCCCGGGCTGGTCGACCGCTTCGTCGACACCAAGCTGCTCGGCAGCCTGACCACCACCAGCCTGACCGAACAGGCGCTCGCCCACTGCCTGGAGCAGGGCCTGCTGCGCCGCCATGCCGAGCGCGTGATGGCCCGGCTGGATGCGGCCCGCGCGCGCTCGGTGCAGCTGGCCGAAGCGTCCGGCTGCCGGTTCGCGGCCACGCCGCGCGGCCTGTTCGGCTGGGTCGACACCGGCGTCGACACCGAGCGGCTGTCGCAGGTGATGCTGGACGGCGGCTGGCTGCTCGCGCCGGGCTCGATCTTCCATGCCACGCCGCGGCCGAGCACGCTGATGCGCATCAATTTCGCGACCACGCAGGATGCGCAGTTCTGGCAGGCGCTGCAGCGCGCCCGCGACACGCCCGGCATGGCGACACCCCGGAATCCGGGCTTTTCAGCGCCAGCCCGGTGACCTACAGTCACACCTTCTTGCATTCCCGAGTCCATGTTCGAGCCCACCATCCCGTTCGGCGAGCCGGAACTGATGCGCGTCAGTGCCTTCGAGCGCTACTTGCATGAGCCGGGCGGCCCGCGTGCGCTCGGCGAGGTTGCCGACAGCAGCCTGCGCGGCGCGACGCTCAGCCCGTCGCTGCTGGCCGACCTGAGCCGCTTCGAGCGCGCCGGCCAGGCCTCCGAGGTGCTCGACGTGCTGGCCGCCTGCGTGCGGCATTCGCAGCAGGTCGTGATCCACCTGCAGATGGGCGAGGCGGTGGTGCCGCTGACGGTCTTCGCCCGCGAACGCCTGGTGCACTGCCCGATCAGCCTCGATGCCCTGCTGCGCGAGCGGCCGACCGAATTGCGCGTGCTGCACGTCGAGCCGGCGGTGCTGCGTCCGCCGGGCGACGAAGAGCTGTCGCTGGTGGCCGACGAGCAGCACTACCACTCGCTCGGGCCGGTGCTGTGGGAGCTGGCGCTGCGCGGCTCGCGCGGCACGCTGCTGCCGGAGATCGCCGGACCGGTGGCCTACCGCGTCGCGCCCGGCTTCGCGATGGGCGGCCTGCGCGCCGGCGGCCTGCTGCGCGCCGCGGTGCAGCGGCTGCAGGGCGACCGCTCGTCGCTGCGCGAGATGGCCGACTGGCCGGGCTTCGACAGTTCGCGCGCAGCGCGGCTGCTGAACGCGCTGTACCTGCAGTCGGGGCTGATCATCAGCCGATCGCACCGCAATGCGATCGGCGAATCGTGGTTCGGCGCGCTCGGGCGCTGAGCGAACCGCTCAGTCCGCGGGCTGCACGGCCCCGATCACCGCCACCATCTGCGCGAGCCGCTGCGGCGCCGGACCGGCCAGGCGCGTGAACACGATGCCGCGCGCGGCCAGTTGCGCCTCGTACCAGCGGTGCTGCCACTGCCGGAACGCCTCGTCGCGCCGCGTGCCGTCCTGCACCAACGGGAAATCAGGCTCGCACAGGAACCAGTGCGCATAGGATCGCCGCGACAACGCGTCGAGCGCCTCGTCGCAGCGGCCGAACATCGCGTCGGCATAGCACTGCGTGACCAGCGGCGTGGTGTCGCAGGCCAGCAGCTGGTGCGCCTGCGCCAGCAGCGCGTCTTCGCGCGCGACCTGCGTGCGCGCGATGCGCAGCAGGTCGGCTTCGCTCAGCACGCCGGCCTGCGCTTCCCACAGTTCGCGGCCGTATTCCCCGGCCCACACGCTGCCGTAGTGCGCGGCGAGGTCGCGCGCCAGCGTCGTCTTGCCGGTCGACTCGGCGCCGACCAGCGCGATGCGCGACACGAAGCTCGCATAGACGCGCGGATCGAGGAAGCGGCGGTGGCGGTGCGGCTCGGCGCGGATGCGGCTCGCGCTGATCGGCACGCGGGCGCGCGCCGGGTCGAAGGGCACGGCGGCCACCGGCCGGCCGAAGGCCTGCGCGAGCAGCGCGGCGGTCGCATGCACGTAGGGCTCGCTCGCGAACAGCGCGTCCACCGGGCGACCGAGACCGTCGCGCAGCAGCCGTGCGAGGAACTGCTGGTGCGCGGCATCGGGTGCGTCGTTGGGCAGCAGGCGCAGCGCGACGCCGCGCTGCTGCAGCCAGGCGTCGTCGAGCACCAGGCTCACGACCTGCGGGAACAGCGCCTGCAGCCAGGCACGCCGCTGCGCCGGCCACGCGCCGTCGAACTCCGGCCGGGTGTAGCTGAGCACCAGCACCTGCTCGCACTGCGACTGCGTGAAGGCGATCAGCGCCTCGTGCCCGCGGTGCAGCGGCGCGAACTTGCCGACCACCAATCCGACGCCGTGGCGGGCCATCGTCGTCAGCCGGCGCTGGCCATCGCCCGCCGCCACAGCCACCAGCCGTGCCAGGCGTTGAGCCAGTAGGCCGCGTACAGCACGGCCGTCAGCGTCAGTCCGCGCGAGGCGTACAGCGGCACCGACAGCGTGTTGACCAGAAGCCACGCCGGCCAGGTCTCGATGCGGCGGCGCATCAGCAGCAGCTGCGCGACCACGCTGAAGGCCAGCACCGCCGAATCGACATACGGCGCATAGGCATCGGTCCAGTGGTGCAGCAGGCTGCCGTACGCGACGGTCACCGCGAGCGCCGCCAGCGTGCTGCCCGCGAGCAGTGGCAGCGGGCTGCGCCGCACCGGCAGCGCAACCGCCGCAACGCCGCCGCGCCAGTGCCACCAGCCGATCGCGCTGGTCGCGATGAAGAAGCCCTGCAGCGTGACGTCGGCGTACAGCTGGCTGTCGAAGAACAGCAGCGCGAACAGCCCGCAGCCGACGATGCCGGTCCACCAGGTGTGCACGCTGTTGCGTGCGGCCAGCACGATCGACACCGTCGTCACCGCATTGGCCGCCAGCTCCAACGGTGGCGGCAACAGCATCAGCGTGCGCCGAGTTCTTCCCAGCGCGTCAGCGCCGTGAGCAGTTCATCGTCGAGCGCCGCGAAGCGCGCCTGCGCGGCCGCGAGCTTCGTGGCGTCGCCGGCGTAGATCTCGGTGCCGGCCAGCAGCTCGGACAGCGTCTTCTGCTCGGTCTCCAGCGCCTCGATGCGCGCCGGCAGGCCGTCAAGCTCGCGCTGCTCCTTGTAGCTGAGCTTGGCCTTCTTCGCGGCCGGTGCGGCTGCGGGCGGCGGGGGCGCAGCCGGCGTCGGCGCGGGTGCGGCCTTCGCGGCCTTGTCGCGCATCGCACGCGCGCGGTCGCGCTGCAGCTTCCAGTCCTCGTAGCCGCCTTCGTACTCGCGCCAGAAGCCCGGGCTGTCGTCGCCTTCCCAGGCGATCGTGCTGGTCACGACGTTGTCGAGGAAGCGCCGGTCGTGGCTCACCAGGAACACCGTGCCGGGGTAGCCCTGCAGCAGCTCCTCGAGCAGTTCCAGCGTGTCGATGTCGAGGTCGTTGGTCGGTTCGTCGAGCACCAGCACGTTGGCCGGCAGCGCGAACAGGCGCGCCAGCAGCACGCGGTTGCGCTCGCCGCCGCTCAGCGTGCGCACCGGCGAATTGGCGCGCTCCGGCGAGAACAGGAAGTCGTTCAGGTAGCTCATCACGTGCTTGCGCTGGCCGTTGAACTCCACCCATTCGCTGCCGGGGCTGATGGTGTCGGCGAGCGTCGCATCGAGCTTCAGCGTGCTGCGCATCTGGTCGAAGTAGGCGACTTCGAGCTTGCTGCCCTGGCGCACATGGCCGGAGTCGGGCTTCAGCTCGCCGAGGATCAGCTTCAGCAGCGTCGTCTTGCCGGCGCCGTTCGGCCCGATCAGTCCGACCTTGTCGCCGCGCAGGATGGTCGCGGTGAAGTCCTTCACGATCACCTTCTCGCCGAAGCGCAGGTTCACGTCGCGCAGCTCGGCGACGATCTTGCCGCTGGGCGCGCCGGAGTCCACTTCCAGCCGCACCTGGCCGAGCGAATCGCGCCGCTTCTGGCGCTGGTCGCGCAGCACCTCGAGCCGCTGGATGCGCGCCACGCTGCGCGTGCGGCGGGCCTCGACGCCCTTGCGGATCCACACCTCTTCCTGCGCCAGCAGTTTGTCGGCGCGCGCATTGGCCAGCGCGTCGGCCGCCAGCTGCTCTTCCTTCATGCGTTCGTAGGCGCTGAAGTTGCCGGGGTAGCTGCGGATGATGCCGCGGTCGAGCTCGACGATGCGGGTTGCCACGCCGTCGAGGAACGCGCGGTCGTGGGTGATCAGCATCACGCTGCCCTTGAAGCCGCGCAGCAGCTCCTCGAGCCAGGCGATCGAGTCGAGGTCGAGGTGGTTGGTCGGCTCGTCGAGCAGCAGCACGTCGGGCACCGCGACCAGCGCCTGCGCCAGCGCGACGCGCTTCTTCATGCCGCCCGACAGCTGGCTGATCTCGCGCGTGCCGTCGAGGTGCAGCTGCGCGAGCGTGGTGTCCACGCGCTGCTCCCAGTTCCAGGCGTCGAGCGCCTCGATGCGCGTCTGCAGCGCGTCGAGGTCGACGCCGTCGGCATGCTCTTCGTAGGCCTGGCGCACCGCGCGGGCTTCGGCGACGCCTTCGCTGACGGCTTCGAACACCGTGTGGCCGGGCTCGAACGCCGGCTCCTGCGGCACGTAGCAGATGCGCACGCCCTGCGTCATCTGCAGCAGGCCGTCGTCGAGCTTCTCGAGCCCGGCGATGACCTTCAGCATCGAGGACTTGCCGGCGCCGTTGCGGCCGATCAGCCCGAGGCGTTCGCCGGTCTCGAGCGAGAAAGCCGCGTTGTCGAGCAGGGCCACGTGGCCGAAGGCCAGGTGGGCGTTGGAGAGCGAAAGGACGGCCATGGAGAAACCAGCGGAGGAAACCGCGATTATCCCGTGCCCGCGGTGTCAGGGGAGCTTGGCTTCCAGCGCGTCGATGAACATCTCGGCGACGTCGAAGCCGGCCTGCTGCGCGATCTCCTGGAAGCAGGTCGGGCTGGTCACATTGATCTCGGTCAGGCTGTCGCCGATGATGTCGAGGCCGACCAGCAGCAGCCCGCGCGCCGCGAGCACCGGGCCGAGCGCTTCGGCGATCTCGCGGTCGCGCGTGGACAGCGGCTGCGCGACGCCCTTGCCGCCGGCCGCCAGGTTGCCGCGGATCTCGCTGCCTTGCGGAATGCGCGCCAGCGAGAACGGCACCGGCACGCCGCCGATCACCAGCACGCGCTTGTCGCCGTGCACGATCTCCGGCAGGTAGCGCTGCACCATCACCGTCTGCGTGCCGCCCTTGTTCAGCGTCTCGGTGATGCTGCCGAGGTTCAGCCCGTCGGGGCCGACGCGGAAGATGCCCATGCCGCCCATGCCGTCGAGCGGCTTCAGGATGATGTCGTGGTGCACGCCATGGAAACGCTTGATCTCGGCCTCGTCGCGCGTGACGATCGTCGGGCCGATGAAGTCGGGGAATTCCAGGATCGCGAGTTTCTCGGGGTGGTCGCGCAGCGCGGCCGGCTTGTTGAAGACGCGGGCGCCTTCGCGCTCGGCCTGCTGCAGCAGGTGGGTGGCGTAGAAGTACTCGCTGTCGAACGGCGGGTCCTTGCGCATCAGCACCGCGGTGACATCGGCCAGCGCCAGCGTCTGCGCCGGCTGCTCGGCGAACCAGGCGTGCGGGTCGCTGGTGACGGTGAACGGCCGCACCTTCGCCTGCACGCGGCCACCGCGTTCCCAGACCAGGTCGCGCGGCTCGCAGGCGGCGAGCAGGTGGCCGCGGCGGGCGGCTTCGCGCATCATCGCGAAGGTCGAATCCTTGTAGGTCTTGAAGCCTTCCAGCGGGTCGGCAACGAACAGCAGCGTCATGGCGGGGCTCTCTCTGTCGGTCAGGCGGCGATGCGGGGCCGCCACTGTTGCACAAAAAGCGCGAGCGCGCCCGCGACCACGCCCCAGAACGCCGAGCCGATGCCCCACAGGCCCAGGCCGCTCAGCGTGACGAGGAAGGTGATCAGCGCGGCCTCGCGGTGCGCATCGTCCTTCAGCGCGCTCGCGAGCCCGTTGCCGATGCTGCCGAGCAGCGCGAGCCCGGCGACCGCGACCACCAGCTCGCGCGGAAACGCCGTCAGCACGCCGGTGACCGCCGCGCCGAACAGCCCGATCACGCAATAGATCAGCCCGCAGGCGACCGCGGCCATGTAGCGGCGGTCCTTGTCCTCATGCGCCTCGCGCCCCATGCAGATCGCGGCGGTGATGGCCGACAGGTTCAGCGCGAACGCGCCGAACGGCGCGAGCAGCAGCGTCGCGAGGCCGGACAGCGTGATCAGTTTCGAGACCGGCATGTCGTAGCCGGCCGCGCGGATCGCCGCGACGCCGGGCAGGTTCTGCGAGGCCATCGTGACGATGAACAGCGGCAGCGCGAGGCTGACCAGGGCCGGCAGCGTGAACATCGGCATCGTGAACACCGGCACCGTCAGCGCCAACGAGACGGCGCCCAAATGCAACTGCCCCTGCAGCGCGGCGAAGAGGGTGCCCGCCGCCAGCACGCCCGGCACCGCATAGCGCGGCCACAGGCGGCGGCCGACCAGGTAGGTGGCGAGCATCAGCAGCACCAGCGCGAAGGCCGACTTCAGCGCGACGAAGGCATCGAGCCCGAAGCGCGCGAGCACGCCGGCGAGCAAGGCGCTCGCGATCGGCATCGGGATGCGCCCCATCAGCCGCTCGAACCAGCCGGTGACGCCGAACAGCGTGACCAGCGCCGCGCTGACAAGAAAGGCCCCCACCGCCTCCGGCAGGTGGAAGCCCCCGCTGGCCGCTGCGGTGGCGAGCACCGCCGCCCCCGGCGTCGACCACGCGATCATGACCGGCTGGCGCAGCCACAACGAAGGCAGCACCGAGCACAGTCCCATGCCAAGCCCAAGTGCCCACATCCACGAACTGATCTCGGCCGGCCCGGCACCCAGCGCCTGTGCGGCCGAGAACACGATCGCGACCGAGCTGGTGAACCCGACGAGCACGGCGACGAACCCCGCGACGAAGGCAGACAGGGACATGTCGGAAAGGCGGATGTTCATGCAGCGTATCCAGGCGCAAGAGTGACCAGGCAACGCCCGCGGAGCCGGCTCTGCCGGTCCGCCGGGTGGCGCCCCTTGGGGGCAGGAGGAGCGAAGCGACGACTGGGGGGCCCTATATTTCGACTTTGGAGCCCAACTCGACGACCCGGTTGGTCGGCAGGCTCAGGAAATCCGCCGCCGCCGCCGCATTCCGGTGCATCCCCGCGAACAGCTTCTCCCGCCAGCTCGCCATGCCGCTGCCGAAGGTCGGGATCACGATGTCGCGCGACAGGAAGTACGAGGTCTCCATGTCGTCCATCTGGCAGCCCCGCGTGCGCAGGAAGGCCAGCGCCTCCGGCACGTCGGGCTCGTTCTTGAAGCCGAAATGCACCGTCACCTGCCAGCAGTCGCGGCCCAGCGGCTCCATCTCGCAGCGCTTCTCGAAGCCGATCCACGGCACCTCGTGCAGCTTCACGGTGACGAACAGGTTGGTCTCGTGCAGCACCTTGTTGTGCTTCAGGTTGTGCAGCAGCGCGTTCGGCGTCAGCCCCTGCTCGCTGACCAGGAACACCGCGGTGCCGCCCACCCGCGTCGGCGGGCTCACGAACACCGCATCGAGAAAACTCTTCAGGTCGATCGCGTCCTCGCGCAGGCGCTCGGCCATCAGCCGGCGGCCCTGCTTCCAGGTCATCATGATCATGAACATCACGCCGCCGATCACCACCGGGAACCAGCCGCCGTCGAACACCTTGATGACGTTGGCGCTGAAGTAGGTGAAGTCGACCAGGAAGAAGAAGCCGGTCGCGGCGACGCTCAGCGACCACGGATAGCGCCAGCCGTAGCGGATCACGAAGAAGGTCATCGTGGTCGTGATCAGCATGTCGATCGTCACCGCGATGCCGTAGGCCGCCGCCAGCTTGCTGCTGGAGCCGAAGGTCACGACCGCCAGCACGATGCAGGCATACAGCCCCCAGTTGACGAACGGCAGGTAGACCTGCCCGGTCTCGCGCACCGAGGTGTGCAGGATGCGCAGCCGCGGCAGGTAGCCGAGCTGCATCGCCTGCTTCGTGACCGAGAACGCCGCGGTGATCAATGCCTGCGATGCAATCACCGCGGCGGCCGTCGCCAACCCGATCAGCGGGACCACCGCCCACGGCGGCGCCATCTCGTAGAACGGGTTGCGCACGTTCTCCGGGTGTGCCAGCAGCATCGCGCCCTGGCCGAAGTAGTTCAGCACCAGCGCCGGCATCGCGAGGCTGAACCACGCGACGCGGATCGGGCGCTTGCCGAAGTGGCCCATGTCGGCGTACAGCGCTTCGGCGCCGGTCACGCACAGCACGATCGAGCCGAGCGCGATGAACGCGATCGTCGGGTGGCCGAGCAGGAAGGCGAGCGCGTAGCTCGGGCTCAGCGCCGCCAGCACCGCCGGGTTGGTCGCGATCTGCGACAGCCCGAGCACCGCCAGCACCGCGAACCACAGCACCATCACCGGCCCGAACAGCTTGCCGACCGTCGTCGTGCCGTGGCGCTGCACCAGGAACAGCAGCGTCAGCACAACCAGCGACAAGGGCACGATGTAGTGGTGCAGGCCGGGGGCCGCGACCTCCAGGCCCTCCATCGCGCCCAGCACCGTGATGGCCGGCGTGATCACGCCGTCGCCGAAGAAGATCGCGGTGCCGAAGATGCCCACCATCAGCAGCCGCTTGCGCAGCGCCGGCCGGTCCTTCACCGCCTGCGAGGCCAGCGCCAGCATCGCGATCAGCCCGCCTTCGCCGTTGTTGTCGGCCCGCAGGATCAGCGCCACGTACTTGATCGAGACCACCACCGTCAGCGTCCAGAACACCAGCGACAGCACGCCGTAGATGTTCTGCGGCGTCAACGGCACGTGCCCGTGGGCGAAGACTTCCTTGAGTGCGTAGAGGGGACTGGTGCCGATGTCGCCGTAGACGACGCCGATGGCGCCCAGCGTCAGGGCGGCCAGGCTGGAGCTGGGACGGTGCTGATTCACGATTCACCGCGCCCGCCGAAGGGGCACGGCTCAATCCAAAGGACGGCCATTGTGCGCCTGTGGATACGAGCGGAAACAGGTCGCCGGGCGCCCACCCCCAAGCCGTTGGGGGTGATGTTGCACTGCAGCAACGACAGGTGTAGAGGGCCCGGGGCGGGCCCGGGGCTTACTCGTAGACCTCAGCGTCGGGGTCAGTGGCCTCGAGCTCGTAGCTGGCGGCGAGCATCGCCAAGCGAGCGATCACTCCGTACATGTAGAAGCGATTCGGCGCACTCGCCCCGGGCTTGACGCCCGGCTTCGGCAGCTGGTTCGACTCGGCGAAAGCCAGCGGCACGAAGCTCGCCCCGGGCGAATTCAGGTTCTCGTCGATGCCGCGCTCGGCGTTGACGCGGTAGAAGCCGCCGACCACGTAGCGGTCGATCATGTAGACCACCGGCTCGGCGACCGCATCGTTGACGCGCTCGTAGGTCGGCACGCCTTCCTGCAGGATGACCTCGCTGACCTCCTGGCCGTCCTTGATCACGCTCATCTTGTTGCGTGCCTTGCGGTTCAGGTCGACCAGGTCCTTCGGGTCGCGCACCGTCATGATGCCCATGCCGTAGGTGCCGGCGTCGGCCTTCACGATGATGAACGGCTTCTCCTGGATGCCGTATTCCTTGTACTTGCGGCGGATCTTGCCGAGCAGCGCCTCGGCGTTGCTGGCCAGGCATTCGGCGCCGGTGCCGTCGCTGAAGTTGACCTCGCCGCAGCGCGCGAACATCGGGTTGATCAGCCACGGGTCCATGCCCAGCAGCTTCGCGAACTTCTTGGCCACCTCTTCATAGGCCTGGAAGTGGTTGGTCTTGCGGCGCACCGCCCAGCCGGCGTGCAGCGGCGGCAGCAGGTACTGCTCGTGCAGGTTCTCCAGCACCTTCGGGATGCCGGCCGACAGGTCGTTGTTCAGCAGGATCGTGCAGGGGTCGAAATCCTTCAGCCCGAGGCGGCCGCGCGTGCGCAGCAGCGGCTCGACCGTCAGCGAACTGCCGTCGGGCAGGTCGATCTGGGTCGGCGCCTTGATGGTGTCGTCGAGCGTGCCCAGCCGCACGTTCAGCCCGGCCTGGTGGAAGATCTGCGTCAGCCGCGCGACGTTCATCAGGTAGAACGTGTTGCGGGTGTGCTTCTCGGGGATCAGCAGCAGGTTCTTCGCCTCGGGGCAGATCTTCTCGATCGCCGCCATCGCCGCCTGCACCGCCAGCGGCAGCATCTCGGGCGTCAGGTTGTTGAAGCCGCCGGGGAACAGGTTGGTGTCGACCGGCGCCAGCTTGAAGCCGGCGTTGCGCACGTCGACCGAGGTGTAGAACGGCGGCGTGTGCTCCATCCATTCGAGGCGGAACCAGCGTTCGATGGCCGGCAGCGATTCGAGGATGCGCTGCTCCAGTTCGTTGATCGGGCCGGTGAGTGCGGTGATGAGATGGGGAACCATAAGAGCCCGTTGAACGCCTGGGGATCGCGGATTCTAGGCATCTGGGGTCGACGGCGTCGATGGCAAGCGGGGAGGCCCCAGCCGGGATGCGCCATGCGTCACGACTGGACGGCCCGCAGGCAAAGCACGGCGGTCAGGCATCCGTGGGCACGAAACCATTTCTTTGCGACCAATCGTTGAACAGGTCGCGCAGTTCCTCTGGCAGGTCGAGCACGAAGTCGATGTTCAACGGGAACGTATCGGCCAGGGCAAGCTCGCTGACGCTGTGTTGCCACCACGACGAAGACAGCCTTGCCACGCAGCAGCCACTCCTGTTCCCCCTGCGACGTATGACATAAGTCGTTGATCCTGAACACATTCCACCGACCACGCGCAATCTTGCGCATGGTCGGTGGAATGTGCCGATGCAGCCTTCGACGCCGCATTGGAAAGCCAAAGAAAAGGCCGCCCGCAGGCGGCCTTCCCGGTGTCCCGCGGGCCGAAGCCCGCGTCTCTACCCGACAACTTACTTGTGGTACGCCGTCTCGCCGTGCGACGAGATGTCGAGGCCTTCGCGTTCCTCTTCTTCCGTCACGCGCAGGCCGACCACCAGGTCGACGATCTTGAACGCCACCACCGAGACCACGCCCGACCAGACGATGGTCAGGACCACGGCCTTCAGCTGGATCCACACCTGGGCGCCGATGCCGTTGGAGGTGACCGTGGCCGTGACCCAGTCGCCGACCAGGCCCGGGCCGCCGAGCGCCTGCGTGTTGAACACGCCCGTCAGCAGCGCGCCGACGATGCCGCCGACACCGTGCACGCCGAACACGTCGAGCGAGTCGTCCGCGCCGAGCAGCTTCTTCAGCGCGTTGACACCCCACAGGCAGGCGAAACCGGCGATGAAGCCGATCACGATCGCGCCCATCAGGCCGACATTGCCGGCCGCCGGCGTGATCGCCACCAGGCCTGCCACCGCGCCCGAGGCAGCACCCAGCATCGAGGCCTTGCCCTTCATCAGCGCTTCGCCGATGCACCAGGCGAGCACCGCGGCCGAGGTGGCCGTGAAGGTGTTCATGAAGGCCAGCACCGCGCTGTTGCCGGCTTCCAGCGCCGAGCCGGCGTTGAAGCCGAACCAGCCCACCCACAGCAGCGAGGCACCGACCATCGTCAGCGTCAGCGAATGCGGCGTGAAGGCTTCCTTGCCGTAGCCGACGCGCTTGCCGACCATGTAGGCACCGACCAGGCCGGCGACGGCAGCGTTGATGTGCACCACCGTGCCGCCCGCGAAGTCGAGCGCGCCCCATTGCCAGATCAGGCCGGCCTTCGCGTTCATTTCATCGACGACGCCGGCGGCGCTGTATGCATCCGGGCCCATCCAGAACCAGACCATGTGCGCGATCGGCGCATAGCTGAAGGTGAACCACAGCGTCATGAACAGCAGCACCGCCGAGAACTTGATGCGCTCGGCGAAGGCGCCGACGATCAGGCAGCAGGTGATGCCGGCGAAGGTCGCCTGGAACGCGGCGAACAGCAGCTCGGGGATGTAGACGCCCTTGCTGAAGGTCGCGCCCATCGCGAACGCGCCGGTGGCCGGATCGAAGATGCCCTTCATGAACAGCCGGTCGAGGCCGCCGACGAACTTGTTGCCTTCGGTGAACGCCAGGCTGTAGCCGTAGAGGGTCCACAGCACGACGATCAGCGAGAAGGTGACCATCACCTGCATCAGCACCGACAGCATGTTCTTGCTGCGGACCAGGCCGCCGTAGAACAGCGCCAGGCCCGGCACGGTCATCATGATCACGAGCAGCGTCGCGACGATCATCCAGGCGACGTCGCCCTTGTTGGCGACCGGTGCGGCCGGCGCCGATGCGGCCGCGGCGGCCGAAGCCGCTGCCGCCGGTGCGGAGGCCGCCGCGTCAGCCGGCGCTGCGGATGCCGCGGCCGAGGCCGTGGCGGCGGGCGCGGAGGCCGCGTCCTGCGCCAGCGAGACGCCGGCGAACCCCCAGGCGGCGAAGCCCAGGGCGAGTGTGGCAATGAGTTTCTTCATGGTTGTCTCTGTTGTTGTCTGCTCAGAGGGCGTCCTTGCCGGTCTCGCCGGTGCGGATGCGCACCACCTGCTCGAGGGGCGACACGAAAATCTTGCCGTCGCCGATCTTGCCGGTGCGGGCCGCGCCTTCGATGGCTTCGATCACGCGGTCGATCAGGCCGTCGTCGACGGCCGCCTCGATCTTGACCTTCGGCAGGAAGTCGACCACGTATTCCGCGCCGCGGTACAGCTCGGTGTGGCCCTTCTGGCGGCCGAAGCCCTTGACCTCGGTCACGGTGATGCCCTGCACGCCGATGGCGCTCAAGGCTTCACGCACTTCGTCAAGCTTGAACGGCTTGACGATGGCAGTCACCATCTTCATGGAATGCTCCTGTTGCAATGAATGGGTGGGACTCGCGGGGACGCGGGCTCACATCGACTTGGTGATCGTCAGGATGGCGCGCGCCTTGTTGATGTCGCCATAGAAGTCCTTCTTGGTCGCGCCGACGATCGCGGCACCGGCCGAGAAGCCCGAGCCGAGGTCCATCGTCGCGCCGAACTTGTAGTCGGCGTAGTTCTCGTAGCCGACGTCCTTCAGCTGGCTCGACAGGCGGGTGAAGCCCATGTGCGCGTTCAGCGTGATGCCCTTGGCGACCTCGAAGTTGCCCGACAGGTCGAGGTAACCGGTGTTGCGGCCCTTCGGCGGATCGATGCCCAGCGTCAGGCCGGCCGACTCGCCGAGGCCGAAGTAGTCCTTCGACACCGTGGTCGAGTACTTCAGCGACACCGGCCCGTAGCTCAGCGCGCCGTACAGCTCGGTGGTGTTGAAGTCGACGAGCTTGTCCTTCTGCGAGTAGTAGTACTGCAGCACGCCGACGTCGAAGCCGACGTCCTTCGTGATCTCGCCCTTGTAGCCGCCGTAGAAATCCATCTCGATGCCGGCATTCGTGAAGCCGATGCTCGAGTTCCAGTTGCCGACGTAGAAGCCGCTGTTCGCGTAGTCGAAGCCGCCTTGCACCGCGGGCTTGTTGTTGCCCTGGTCCTGGCCGCGGTACTTGTAGTTCGTGGTCAGGCTGAAGTTGGTGGCCACGGCCGGCGCGGCGTCTTCGGCATGAACCGACACGGCGAACAGCGAAGCCAGGGCCGAAAGGATCACGATCTTCTTCATGCAGATTTCTCCAGGCGTTTGAAACTGAGGGGCCGGGGCCTCAGTGCAGCTTTTGTGCCATGGACTTTTTGGGGCGCGGGCGCCCCATCGACGCCCATTCTGGAGCTTTCAATCGGCTGCCCCGCCAAAACCGCACCTCCCAGGTGCCAAATGACACAACACGCACCGGAGTGCCCATTCATGGTGCGAATCCACCCGCTTGAACAGAGGACAGATGCCCCGTGTCGGTGGCTCCCCTCCCTGGGCAGAATCGCGGCCCTCACCTCCGACCCAGGGACCTTCGCATGACATTGGCCGTCGTCCACAGCCGCGCCCTCGATGGCCTGGCGGCACCGGAGGTCACCGTCGAGGTGCACCTCGCCAACGGCCTGCCGAACTTCACGCTGGTCGGGCTGGCCGACACCGAGGTCAAGGAGGCACGCGAACGGGTGCGCGCCGCACTGCAGAACAGCGGCCTCGCGTTCCCGCACAACAAGCGCATCACCGTGAACCTGGCGCCGGCCGACCTGCCGAAGGAGTCGGGCCGCTTCGATCTGCCGATCGCGCTGGGCATCGTCGCGGCGCAGGGCGAACTCGACTTGCAGCGCCTCGCGCGCTTCGAGTTCGCCGGCGAGCTGTCGCTGGCCGGCGACCTGCGGCCGGTGCGCGGTGCGCTGGCGATGGCGCTCGCACTGCAGACACAAGGTGCGACGCCAGGCACGCCGGTGCGCGCGCTGGTGCTGCCGGCCGCCAACGCCGAAGAGGCGGCACTCGTTTCCGGCATCGAGATCCACGGCGCGCAGCACCTGCTCGAACTGGTGGAGGCGCTGCGCCCGGACGACCCCGACCGCCTGGTGCCGCGCGAGCCGCTGCCGCGGGCGCTGCCGCCACGCGTCGGCATGCCGCCCGCGTTGCCCGACCTGCGCGACGTGAAGGGCCAGAGCGGCGCGAAGCGCGCGCTGGAGATCGCCGCGATCGGCGGCCACAGCCTGCTGATGATCGGCCCGCCCGGCACCGGCAAGTCGATGCTCGCGCAGCGCTTCGCCGGCCTGCTGCCGCCGCTGACGCCCCAGGAGGCGCTCGAATCGGCCGCGGTGCTCAGCATCAGCGGCGGCTTCCGCGCCGAGCACTGGCAGCAGCGGGTGATGCGCAGCCCGCACCACGGCGCCTCGGCGGTGGCGCTGGTCGGCGGCGGGTCGCCGCCGCGGCCGGGCGAGATCTCGCTCGCGCACCACGGCGTGCTGTTCCTCGACGAACTGCCCGAGTTCCCGCGCGCCGCGCTCGAAGCGCTGCGCGAACCGATGGAAACCGGCCGCATCACGATCTCGCGCGCGGCGCGGCAGGCCGACTTCCCGGCCCGCTTCCAGCTGATCGCCGCGATGAACCCGTGCCCCTGCGGCCACCTCGGCAACCCGCAGCGCGCCTGCCGCTGCTCGCCCGACCTGGTGCTGCGCTACCAGGCCCGCATCAGCGGCCCGCTGCTCGACCGCATCGACCTGCAGGTCGAGGTGCCGGCGCTGCCGGCCGACGCGCTGGCCGCAGCCCCCGACGGCGAGCCGAGCGCGCCGATCGCGCAACGCGTCGCGGCGGCGCAGCAGCGTGCGCTGGCGCGCCAGGGCTGCCGCAACGCGCAGCTGAACGGCGACGCGCTCGACGTGCATTGCGCGCTCGACCCCGCCGGCGCGGCCTTTCTGCGCTCGGTGTCGACCCGGCTCGGCTGGTCGGCGCGCGGCTTCCACCGCGTGCTGCGGATGGCGCGCAGCATCGCCGACCTCGCGGGCCGGCCGGCCATCGAAACGTCCGACCTGGCCGAGGCCGTCCAGTACCGGCGCGCGTTGTCGTCCGGATGAACCGGCCGGTCCGATCGGTCGTGCAGGTCGCGGGCATGCGGCTTGCCGCCGCATCGCATGGCCACCGGCACGGTTCGAATCGGCATCTCGGGATGGCGCTATGCGCCGTGGCGCGGCGTCTTCTACCCGCCGAAGCTGCCGCAACGGCAGGAACTGGCGTTCGCGTCGCGCATGCTGCCGAGCATCGAGATCAACGGCTCGTTCTATTCGCTGCAGCGACCCTCGTCCTACGAAGCCTGGCATGACGACACGCCGGACGACTTCGTGTTCTCGGTCAAGGGGCCGAAGTACATCACCCACCTGCGCCGCCTGAAGGAGGTGCGCACGCCGCTGGCCAACTTCTTCGCGTCCGGCGTGCTCGCGCTGCGCGACAAGCTCGGGCCGGTGCTGTGGCAGTTCCCACCGCAGCTGCCCTTCGACGCCGAGCGCTTCGACACCTTCTTCGCGATGCTGCCGCACGACACCGATGCGGCCCGCGCACTGGCCCGCGAGCACGACGAGCGCCTCGACGACCGCGCGTGGCCGGAGGCCGCTCCCTCGCGACCGCTGCGGCATGCCGTGGAGATCCGGCATCCGAGCTTCGTCGACCCGGCCTTCATTGCGCTGCTGCGCCGCCACCGCATTGCGCCGGTGGTCGCCGACACCGCGCAGCGCTGGCCGCTGATCGAGGACCTGAGCGCCGACTTCGTCTACCTGCGGCTGCACGGCGACAAGGAGCTGTACGCCAGCGGCTACGGCGATGCCGCGCTCGACCGCTGGGCGCTGCGCATCGACACCTGGCGCCAGGGCGGACAGGTGGCCGATGCGCGGCTCGCGTCGGCCCACGCCGCACCGCGGCGCGCGAAGCGCGATGTGTTCTGCTACTTCGACAACGACGTCAAGGTGCACGCGCCGTACGACGCGGCGCACCTGGCCGAGCGGCTGGGGGTGCCGACCGGGCTCAGCTCACCCGCGCCGGCGCCAGCACCGGCATCTTGAACAGCCGCCCGTCGGGCAGCACGACGTAGTGGCAGCAGGTGTTGCCCGGCCGCTCGGTGACGGTCATCGACGCGCTGCGCCACGAGCGCATGTCGGTCGGGTGGGGTTCGCGCAGGTCCCGCAGCGTGAGGGCGGCGTGGACGGGCGCGGCATGCGGTGCGGCGTGAGTTGTATTCATGTGTTCATTTTGTTGAGCACCTGAAAGAACGCGGCACGCCCGGCGAACCTGCGTGCAGCGCCGCGAACCTCAGCGCCGCTGGTCGAGGTGCTCCCGGAAGCTCGCCGCGTCCAGGAAGCCCACCACCCGCGCATCGGCGCGCTCCTCGCCGCCGGGCGGGAAGAACAGCAGCGCGGGCGGTCCGAACAGGCCGTACCTGCGCATCAAGGCCTTGTCCTGCGCGTTGTTGGCCGTCACGTCGACGCGCAGCAGCGTCATGCCGGCCAGCCGCTCGCGCACCGCGGCATCGGTGAAGGTCAGCGACTCGAACTCCTTGCAGGCGACGCACCAGTCGGCATACAGGTCGACCATCACCGGCTTCGTCGACGCGCGCACCGCGGCATCGAGCGCCGCGAGGTCGGCGACCGGCTGGAACGGCAAGGCCGTCTCGCGCGGCTGCCCCGCCGTGCCCGCGCCGGCGAGGTGCTGCAGCGGCTGCAGCAGGTCGCGCCCGCCGGACGCGAGGCCGGCCAGTTGCAGCACCGCGAGCACCGCCAGCAGCAGGCCGACGCCGCGCGTCGCGGCGCGCCCCGGCGACGCGCTGCCGCCGTCGAACGCGCCGAGGTACACCGCGCTCGCCAGCAGCAGCGCGGCCGCGCCGAGCATCAGGCCCCATGGCGGCAGCACCGGCGACACCATCCACAGCGCCACCGCCAGCAGCATCGCGCCGAAGAAATGCTTCACGCGGTCCATCCAGGCGCCGGCGCGCGGCAGCAGCGAGCCGGCCGACACGCCGACCAGCAGCAGCGGCACGCTCATGCCGGCGGCCAGCGAGAACAGCGCGATGCCGCCCAGCCACACGTCGTGCGTGCGGCTGATGTAGACCAGCGCACCGGCCAGCGGCGCCGCGACGCAGGGGCCGACGATCAGCGCCGACAGGCCGCCCATCACGAACACGCCGAGGTATTGCCCGCCCTGCAGCCGGCCCGACACCTCGCTCAGCCTGCTCTGCAGCGCATTCGGCAGCTGCAGCTCGTAGACACCGAACATCGACAGCGACAGCCCGGCCAGCAGCAGCGCGAACGCGCCCAGCACCCAGGCGTTCTGCAGCGCGGCGGCGAGGCCTTCGCCGAGCAGCCCGGCGACCATGCCGAACGCGGTGTAGACCAGCGCCATCCCGAGCGCATAGGCCGACGCCAGCGAGAAGCCGCGCCAGCGCGACACCGTGCCGCGCTGCCCGACGATGATCGACGACAGGATCGGCAGCATCGGCAGCACGCAGGGCGTGAACGACAGCAGCACGCCGGCCAGCAGGAACACGCCGGCCACCGTCAGCAGGCTGCGCGACTGCAGGGCGCTCGCGAAGCGGCCGGTCTCCGGGGCGACGGCGGGCGCAACGGCTGGCGCGGCAACCGGTGGGGCGGCTACCGGCGCCATCGCGCCGTCCGCATCGGCCACCGCGGTCACCGCCCACCCGCCCGCCACCGGCTTCAGGTCGAACGCGTGCATGGCCGGCGGATAGCACAGGCCTTTTTCGGCGCAGCCCTGGTGGCCCACCGTCAGCCGGAACGGCGGCGCATCGGCAGCGATGGGCAGCAGCATCGTCACCTCGTCGTGGAAGGTCTCGACCTCCTTCTGGAAGGTCTCGTCGAACTTCGTCTTGCCGCGCGGGATCGTCGCATCGGCCGCTGCCGCGGCGGCCGGCAGCGCCTGCACGCTCAGTCGTTCGCGGTACAGGTAGTAGCCTGGCGCGATCGCGAAATGCATCGCAACGTGCTGCGCATCGCGCGCCTGCACGCTGAGCCGGAACGCGGCGTCCGGGTCGAGGAACGCATCGGCCGCGACCGCCCGCCACGGCAGCAGCGCGGCCATCAGCCACAACGCCCGGAACAACAGGTTCTTCATCGAAGGGTCTCCGTCAAAACTGCCGGCTGACGCCGAGCTGCACCGAGCGCGCGCGGAACGGCGCGACATTCGGCGAACCCTCGCCGCCGGCACGCCAGCTGCCGCGCTGCTCGTAGGCCTCGACCTTCGCGTCGACCGACCACAGCGCGTCGAGCTTGTATTCGGCTTTCAGCCCGAGCGTGAACGCACCGAAGGCCGACAGCCGCTGGTCGCCCGAGTTCAGCTGCCCCGGCGCCACCGTCGGGTACAGCGGCAAGCCGTTCGCGTCGACCGCCGACTTGCTGTAGAAGTCCGCCGCGCCCTGCGTGTGGTAGCGCAGCAGCGGCGTCAGCGCGAACTGCCCGCCGAGCGGCTGCACCCACTCGGCCTGCAGCGTGTGGGCGCGCACGCCGTAGCTGTCGCGGTACGCCCGCCAGCTGCTGCGCAGCGTCGCGCCGAGGTCGGCGAGGTGGTGGTTCCAGCGCGCCAGCAGCGCCACCTGGCGCCGCCGGTCGGGCCGGACGTCGAGGTCCTTGTACGGATCGTCGAAGTAGCCGTGGCCCAGGCTGTGGCTCACGTCGAGCTGCACCAGGTCGACCGGCGACACTGCCTGCGTGACACCGGCGATCAAGTCGGTGCCGCTGCGTTCGCGCCGGTCGATGCCGGCGTTGCCGCCATCGGTCGGATGGATGCGGTCGCGGTTCGCGCCGATGCCGGCATGCCAGGTGGTGTTGTTGTCGTCGCTGGCCCAGCTGCCGTTGAACGACAGCGCATCGGAGTCGTAGTCGTGCTCGCGCGAGACGCTCGCGCCGACCGCATACGACGCGCGGTCGAGGTAGCGCGTCAGCCGCACGTCGCCGGCGCGCCGCGTCTCGTGCATCGTCGACGCGCTGGAGACCGCGCTCTGCCAGCGCGGCGTCGCGCCCGACAGCGAATCGAGCACCGCGCTGCCTTCGAGCGACCAGCGCGGGCCGAGCGGCGCCAGCAGGTAGAACGACGGCGAATCGACGGTGATGCGGTGCAGGCCCGGCTGCGAGTCCTCGTAATGCAGGTGCTTGATCGCGACGAGGCCATGCTCCGGCGCGCCCTGCGCCTGCGCACTGCCAGCCCACACCCCGGGCAAGGCGAGGGCGGCCATCACCAGGCCACCAGCCGGCGATGACATCAAGCGGACGCCGTGGAACCGGCTTTGCCGGGCCACTGGCGGCGCCCCCTTGAGGGGGTGGCGCGAAGCGCCTCCGGGGGTGGTCCTAATTACATCCACAGCCGCCCCCTCCCACGCCATAGCCGCCGGACGCGGCTTCCTTGCTCGCGTAGATGTGCTGGGCATAGCGCTCGCCGAGCGCATCGCCCGCCATCGTCATCTCGGGCTTGGCGAGCAGGCCCTTCTCCCATGGTTGCGGCGGCGCCCAGGCGGCACATCCGCCGAGCACGGCGAGACACAGGCAGCCGGCTGCCCGAAGCATCGATCGCATCGAAGATCCTCGAAATGGAAAGAGAGAACTACGGTGTCGCAAGCGCGGCCACCAGCCGGGCTTCGAGCGCCTGCCGTTCGTCCTCGCGAAAGCCCTGGTGCACCAGCAGCACCTCGCCGTTGCGGCCGATCAGCACCGAGGTCGGCATGCCCTTCACGCCGAAGCGCTTCGCGGAGGCTCCGGCTGCATCGAACGCCAGCCCGAAGCGGGCCGGCAGCTGCGCGAGGAACGCATCGGCATCGGCCCGCTTCGCATCGAGGTTGATCCCGACCACCTGCAGGCCGCGCGCGCCGTGCTTCGCCTGCATCTCGTTCATCCACGGAAACGACTGCCGGCACGGCCCGCACCACGAGGCCCAGAAGTCGAGGTAGACCAGCTTGCCCTTCAGCGCCGACAGGCGCGGCGGCGCATCCACCGCGCCCGGCAGGTCGACATCCGGTGCCGGCTGGCCGGCCTCGATCGCGAGCGCCGCAAACGCGCCCATCCCGCCCGCCGCGAGCAGCGCGGCGGTCACCGTGCGCCGCCGCATCACGCGCAGCTGGCGGTGACGACGTGGGAATGCTGGGAGTCGGTCGTCGAGGTCACGACCACCGCCTGCCCGGCCTTGAGCGCCTGCAGCTGCGCCGGCGTGAAGCTGACGCTGTGGGCGTGGCTGGCCGCGCCCTGGATGTCGTAGCTCATCGCGGTGGTCGAATCGAGGTCGGCGGCCGCGATGGTCAGCACGTGGCCGTGGTTGCCGGCGATCTGCCCGCCCGTCGCGCCGCAGCTCTGCGGGGCCGGGCCGGGCGCCGGTGCGGGAGCCGGCCCGGGCGCGGGTGCCGGGCTGCCGTTGTAGTCGCTGCCGCCACCGCCGCAGGCCTGCAGGAACAGCATCACCGTGCTGCCGGCGGCAGCGCCCAGGAAACCCTTGCGTGTCATCGTCATTGCATCGCTCCTCGTGGTCTTTCATCACCCGACTCGATTGGCGGGCCCGTGGGCCTGCCGCGCGAAGCGCACGGTCCGGAACCGTCCTGCTCCTGTCGGTGGGTGCGGGTGGGAGCGAAAAGAGTTGCAAGCGCTTCGCAGGCGTTGATCGAGGCGCCGCTGCGGCTGCGTTCGAGCGCGGTGCGCACCGCGGCGGCGTCCTGCGCCGGAACCGCTTCCAGCAGCAGCGCCGCGACCGCGCTCGCGTGCGCGGCGGCGAGCGATGAGCCGGAGGCGTAGTCGTAGCGGCCGCCGGGTTCGAGCGTCAGGATGTCGCGGCCCGGCGCGCGCAGCACGGTGTCGGCGGCATGCGCCACGCCGTCCACGCTGTCGACCGCGATCACGCCGGCGATGCCGGTCGGGAAGCCGTGCGGCCGGCCGTCCGGCGGCATCGCGCCGATCACGATGCGCCCGCGGCCCAGCGCCGTGCCGACCAGCCGCGCGAGCAGCGGGTCGTCCGGCCCGCCCAGGCTCAGGTTGATGATGCGGGCGCCGTCGTCGAGGCTCGCGCCCAGCGCCTGCGCCAGCGTGAACGAGTTGCAGCGTGCCCCGCCGCCGTCGGCTGCCGTGCGCTGCCAGCAGGCCTTGTAGACCGACAGCGTCGATTGCGGCGCGACGCCGACGATGCCCTGCCGGTTGTTCGCGACCGCGGCGATCACGCCGGCCACCTCGGTGCCATGGCGATCGGCATCGAACTGTGCCGCGCGGCCATCGACGAAATCCCGCGTCGCCGCGATGCGGCCCTGCAGGTCCGGGTGCGTGGTGTCGACGCCGGTGTCGATCAGCGCGATGCGCACGCCGTCGCCGCGCGCACGCTGGTGGGCCTCGACGGCATCGAGCTCGACGAAGCCGCGCTGCAGGTCGACGTAGGGGTCGTTGTAGGCGGCGGCGTGCGGCGCGGGCGTCGTCGTGGCGACGCTCGGCACGGCCAGCGTGTCGAAATCCTGCAGCGGCTGTGCCAGCTCGACGCGCGGGTCGCGCGCCAGCCGGGCCAGCACCTGGTCGCGCTCGGCGCCGGGCGCGATCTCCAGCACCACGCAGTGCACGCGCAGCGCGCTGATCGGCCACGCGGCGATCTCGCGCAGGCCGTGCTCGCGTTCGATCGCCTCGAGCGTCGCCCGCGCCTCGCTGCCGGCACCGTAGCGCTGGCTCGCGTTGTAGGTGGCCAGCGTCGAGCCGGCCTGCGGCACGACGCGCTCGCGCGGGTTCGCGACCGCGACGACGACCAGCCGCTGCGGATGCTCGCGCAGCAGCGCGGCATCGGCCGCATCGCGCGGCAGCGCCGCCGACGGTGCGGCGCAACCGGACAGCAGCAGCACGCCCGCCGCCGCGAACATCGCGGCCAGCGCGCGGATCATCGCGGGCCGCCGACCGGTTCGACCAGCCGCATGCCGGGCGCGGCGCGCAACGCCGCCACCTTCGCGGCGACCTGCTGTTCGCTCGCCGCGCGCGACGACAGCGCGAGCCCGTAGGCCCCGGCCGCATTCGGGCCGCTGACGATCTGCAGGTCGAGCCCGCGCAGCAGCGCCTGCAGCTCGTCGGCCCGCAGCGCCGGCGCCGGCACGATGCGCAGCGCGACGCCGGCCGGCTCGCCCGCCGGCGCCGACAGCGTCTGGTAGGCCGGCGACGCATCGCGCCACAGCAACCCGGCGCCGAGCACCGACAGCCCGACTGCCTCGACCACGACCGCCGCCGCGAGCCAGCCCACCAGCGGCCCGTGGCCAGGCCGGCGCGCGGGAGCCATCGCCGGCGCGGCGTCACCGGGGTCGATGCGCCGCATCAACCGCTTCAGGCCCGCGTTGGCATCGGTCAGCGGCGGCTGCGGCTCGGCCAGCGCCTGGCGCAGCGCACGCCGCCAGGCCAGGTCGGTGGCATCGTCATCGGCGTCATGCTTCATCGTCGTTCTCCTGGCGGCCCGCGCGGCCCGAATGCCGCACGGCCGGCATGCCGGCCAGCATCGGCAGCACCTGGCGCAGTTTCGCGCGGGCGTGGAACATGCGCGCCTTCACGGTGCTGAGCTCGCAGTCCATGATCTGCGCCACCTCGTCGAGCGAATGGCCGGCGCCGTAGGCCAGCTCCATCGTCGCGCGCTGTTCGGCAGTGAGGCGGCGCATGCCCTTGGCGACCCAGTCGGCCAGCTCGTGGCGGGCGTGGGGGTCGTCGAGGGCATGCAGGGCGTCGGCCGCGTCGGCCGGGTCGGCGGGTTCGTCGCCATGCTCGCGCAGCGTCTTCAGTGCGCAGCGCCAGGCGATGCCGAGGATCCAGGTCGACACCCGCGAGTCGCCGCGGAAGTCGCCGGCCTTCTGCCAGACGATCCAGAAGGTGTCGTTGATCACCTCCTCGACCACGTCGGCGCGGCGCGTCAGCCGGGCCAGGAAGCGGTCGAGGCGGCGGTGGTAGCCGCGGTACAGCGATTCCAGTGCCGCCCGCTCGCCCAGCGCGATCCGGTGCAGCAGCGCGGCCTCGTCCGCATCGCCCTGGGGGACGGCGGCGGGGCGGGCGCGGATCAGTGAAAGCAGCGGCATGACGGTGTGTACGCGCGAGCGCCGCGAAAGTTGCAGGAATATTTCGGGCGCGCGATCAGAACCCGACCGTGAAGCTGCCGACCCAGCGGGCGTCGGCCGCCGATCCGAAGCGCTCGCGCGCCCGGCGGTCGCTGGCCACGCGCGCCAGCTCGAACTGCAGCGCACCGACGCGGCCGCTCAGGCCCAGGTGGCCGTAGTCGTAGCTGAAGCCGGCGCGGCGCTGCAGGTCCTGGTGGCCGAGCCCGGCTGCCAGCGCCAACGACACCGGGCCGACGCGCCCCAGCGGCTCGTGCAGCACCAGGTCGGCGGCCCAGCCGCTGCGGTGGCCGTCCGGCGACGCGCGGGCCTGGCGCAGCGCGGTGACCGAGCCGAACACCCGGTCGCGCCACGCGACGGTCGCGCCGAATTCGTCGCGTTCGAAGGCGCGCAGGTAGTCGTCGAACGGGTAGGCGTAGTGGGTGGCCGCCAGCTGGGCGCTCCAATCGTCGTCCAGCCGGAACGCATGGCCCGCGCGGACGTGCAGCTGGGTCGTCCAGCCTTCGTCGGCGGACGGGCGCAGCGTCGCGATGCCCAGGCCCGCGAACCAGCCGTCGGCGGTATCGGCCGACACGCCGGCCTGCAGCACCGGCCGGGCGTTGCCGAGCGCGACGCCGCGCACCAGCAGCGCCGAACTGGCGCCCAGCGTGGAATCGATCTCCTGGGCCTGGGCAGCGGCGAGCGACAAGAGCGCGATGGCCGCCGTCGCCACCCGCCACCGGAGCGGCGCCGTCATGCGCCGGCGATCGACGATCAGGCCTTCGGCAGCGGGATCGCCTTCAAGGTGCTGCCTTCGACCTCGAAGCGCCCGCCGACCGCCGGGGCGGCCTGCTGCGTGACGGTGCGGGTCGTGCCGTCGTCCATGCGCAGGCGCACCTGGTAGACAGTGGTGCTGCGGGCGCGCTTCTCGACCTCGTGGCCGGCGAAGCCGCCGCCGACGGCGCCCAGCACCGTCATCGCCTTCTTGCCGTTGCCGCCGCCCATCTGGTGGCCGACCACGCCGCCGAGCACCCCACCGGCGACCGCGCCGATGCCGGTGCCTTCGCCCTTGCGGGTCTCGGCCTTCACGCTCTCGACGGTGCCGCAGTTCGCGCAGATGTCGGCCGCGGCCGTGGTGGTGGCGGCCGGCGCCGGCTTGACATGGTTGGCCTTGCCCTTGGCGGGGACCACCACGGCGACCGGCGCCGCGGCGTCGACCGGCGCGGGCTTCGGTCCGCTGGTGAGTGCCGCGGCCAGCGCACCGGCCCCGACCACGCCCAGGCCGCCGGCGACCCACCAGGCGGTGCGGCGCGGGGTGGCTGCGGCGGCGCCCGGGGTGGCCGACGGGTCGAGGGCGAGGCTGCTGGAGGTGGTGCTGTCCATGGTGAATCCTGATTCAAGAAAAAGAGAAAAAGCCTGAAGGCGCGATCATCACCCCAGGAAGCCCAGATTTCGTTTCGAAAAGTTCCCGAGGTTCGGAAAAACCATGTCGAGGTTGGCATCGCTGACGCCGAACCACTTGCCCAGCGTCGCGCCGACCTGGTCGACCGCGATGCCCGGCAGCAGGCTGCCCGAGCCCACTTCGTCGTCGTGGTTGATGCCGACCTGCGGGAAGCGGCCGTACAGCTCGCCGCCCTTGACCGCACCGCCGTGCACGAAGTGGTGGCCGCCCCAGCCGTGGTCGGTGCCGTCGCCGTTGCTGGTGAAGGTGCGGCCGAAATCGGATGCGGTGAACAGCGTCACCTGCTCGCGCACGCCCAGCGTCGCGAGCGTCGCGTCGAAGTAGTTGATCGCATGCGAGATGCGCGCATACAGGTCGGCATGCGCGCGGTTCTGGTTGTCGTGCGTGTCGAAGCCGCCGATGCTGACGAAGAACACCTGCCGCTTGGTGCCGAGCGCGGTGCGCGCGCCGATGATGCGGGCCACCGTCTGCAGCTGCTGCGCAAGGCCGTTGTTGGCGTTCGCGCGCTGCGCCGGGTTGTAGTACTGGGTCGGCGCGGTCACGGTCGACGCGGTGAAGGCGCCCTGGAAGGCCGCCTGCGCATCCATCGAGCGGCGCACGATCACCTGGTGTTCCTTGCCGAGCAGGTTCTGGTTGTCAGCGGTGATGATCGACTTGAAGGCGGTGGTCGCCGCGGTCGAGCCGAACAGCGAGCCGGTCAGCCCGCCGATGGCCGTCGCGCCGTTGTTCGTCACCTGGTACTGGAACACCGAGTTGCCGGCCATGTAGACCGCATTGCCCTGCACCGAGATGTTGGTGAAGGTCGAGGTGCCGTTGTTGCCGGCCAGCAGGTCGCCGAAGCGGCCGCCCCAGCCGACGCGCGCGCCTTCGGGGCCGAGCGCCTGCCACATCGACTGCTGGTCGTTGTGCGAGAACAGCTTGGCCGGGCGCGTCTTCGTGCCCTTCTGGTACTCGGCCTTGGTCAGCGGCGTCACCAGCGGCCCGGCGTTGGCGATGATGGCGAGCCGGCCCGCGTCGAACAGCGACTTGGTCTCGGTCATGCTCGGGTGCAGCGCGAACTTGCGCGCCGCGTTCTCCGGGTTCGCGAGGTTCTTCGGCGCGATCGACAGCACGCCGCCGAGCGCCGCCGGCGACCCGGCCGCGGCCGTCGCGTCGACCGCGGTGCCGACCGGCTTCAGCGCGATCGGGTCCGGCGCGGTCGCGCGCAGCGTGCTGTAGGTCTGCCACGACGCGTCGTCCCACGGCAGCACCATGTTGGCGGAGTCGTTGCCGCCGTACATGAACAGGCACACGATGGCCTTGTAGTCGCTGGCGGTCTGCGCGACGGCCGCGCCCATCGTGGCCATGTTCAACGCGAAGGGCAGGCCGGCCGAGCCGACGGAGCCCGACAGGATCGTGGCGCGGCGCAGGAATTCGCGACGGGAAGCTTGGTGGGTGGTCATGTCCGCTTTCCTTACTTCTGGGTCACTTTTGGGTCAGGTAGTCCGGCGAGGCCATCGTCAGGAAGACGGCGATGGCGACGCGGTCGCGCGTGGCGGCATCGATGTCGGTCTGGTTGACGACCTTGCCCGCGGTGTCCTTGCGCACCGGCGGGATCATCCGGCCGTTGACCGCCGACAGCAGCTGCGTGCGCAGCGCGGTCGGCATCTGCCCGGACATCATCAGCAGGTCCAGGCGGTCCAGCAGCTGCTCCGGCTTGTCGGCCAGCGCCTGCTCGGCCGAGAAGTCGATCTGCACGTCGCGTCCGGTGTTGATCGCGATCCAGCCGCGCAGGTAGTTCAGGTAGCCGGCCACCGACACCTCGTTGGCCAGCTGCAGCTCGGGCGCGACCAGGTCGGCCGCCTCGATGCTGGTGTTCGGCGGCGTGTAGCCCGGGCGGTAGAAGTTGAACACCGTCGGCGAGCGCATCGCGGTCTGGCCCAGCCGGTTGGCCGGGTCGTCGGTGTTGTCGATGCCCTGGAACTTGCCGGTGGTCGACTTCGCGTGGAAGGTGCGCAGCAGGTGGGCCAGCCGCATCACCGGCTCGCGCAGCTTGCCGAAGTCGTTGCGCGAGGTGTCGACGTTGCGCGCCTCGGCGTCGAGCAGCACCGCGCGGAACACCGCGCCCAGGTCGCCGCGCACGCCGCTGCCGTTGTTGTTGAACACCGCCGCCACCCGCTCGACGTAGGCCGGGCTCGGGTTGCTGGTGACCATGCGCTGGATGATCTGGCGACCCAGGAACGGGCCGACGTTCGGATGGTTGAACAGCGTGTCCAGCGCGATCTTGATGTCGCCCTCGACGTCCGGCTTGTCGGTCGCCGCGATGGTCTTGCCGAGGAACTTCTTCTCGCTGGCCGAATGGAAGTCGGTGTTGCTGGCGTACTTGTTGTAGCCCTGCATCGGCTTCCAGTCGCGGTCGGCGTTCACGTCGCCGCCGAAGAAGCGGTTGCGGGTGCGGTCGGCGGTGTTCGGGCCGGCGTACCAGCTCAGGCCGGTGAACACCTTGGCCAGGCCGGCGATGTCGTCGTGGGTGTAGGTCTCGGGGTTGCCGTTCTTGACCGTGCCGTCGGCGTTCAGCTGGTACAGGCCGATCGAGAACAGCTGCATGATCTCGCGCGCATAGTTCTCGTCCGGCACGCGGCCGGTCTTCGCGTCTTCCTTCTGGTTGCGCAGGCTGGTCAGGTACGCGCCCATCATCGGGTGCATCGTGATCGCCTCGAGCAGGTCGCGGTAGTTGCCGAACGCATGCTTGCCCAGCGTGTCGTAGTAGTCGGCCACGCCGCGCGGCAGGTTGCTCAGCGTCGAGTCGACGAACGACACCACGAAGATCTGCGACAGCACGTAGGCCGCGCGCTGGCGCAGCTGGTCGTCGCCGGTGATGGCCTGCGCCCAGTACGACTCCATGAAGTTGCTGGAGGTCACGTTGGTGCCGGCGGCCGCGGCGGCATTCATCGCCGCCGTCATGTAGTCGCGGTGCAGCTTCTGCGGCTTGGCCATCTGCTGCTCGAGCCAGCGGCGGTAGCCGACCTGCGTGAGCTGGTCGATGTCGGCACTGGTCGGGCCGTAGGTGGCCTGCGTCAGGAAGCGGGCGGCGGCCTCCTTGGTCGGCGGCGGACCGCTGTCGGCGGCGCTTTCTTCGTCGTTCTTGTTCCCGCCGCAAGCGGCCAGCAGGCTGATCAGCAGCGCGCCGGCCCACAGGCGGGAGGTCTTGCGGATGGCGAATGTCGGTGGAAGCGATATCACTTCAGTCTCCCTCGAGGCGGTGCATACGACCTGATACGGGTCGTGTGCGTGCAGGAGACATACCAGCGACATCGTCGGACACCGCCTACAGGGTGTCGGCTGGCGAATGCGCCATTCCTTGACAGATGGGACGGTCTATCTGGCGCCGAGGACGGCGCCGGGATGACACGAACGGTCGGCGATGCGTTCGGATGCTTCGAACGTAACCAGTGGCAACCGGCGCTGCCGCGGCGCCGTCACCGCACCGTCACGCCGGGCGTTACAACAACGCGGCCAGCGAGCGCTTCACCAGCGCCGCATCCTGGCCGCTGCGGGCGGCCCAGTCCTGCAGCTGGTCGTCGCCGATCTTGCCGACGTTGAAGTAGGTCGCATCGGGGTGCGCGAGGTAGAAGCCGCTGACGCTCGCGGCCGGCGTCATCGCGAGGCTCTCGGTCAGCGCCATGCCGATGTCGGCGCATTGCAGCACGCGGAACATCTCGGCCTTCACGGTGTGGTCGGGACAGGCCGGGTAGCCGGGCGCCGGGCGGATGCCGCGGTATTTCTCGGCGATCAGCTCGTCGTTGCGCAGCGTCTCGTCGGGCGCATAGCCCCAGAACTCGGTGCGCACGCGCTGGTGCATGCGCTCGGCGAAGGCCTCGGCCAGCCGGTCGGCGAGCGACTTGAACATGATCGCGCTGTAGTCGTCCAGGTCGTCGAGGAACTGCTTCTCCTTCTTCTCGGTGCCGATGCCGGCGGTCACCGCGAACAGGCCGATGTGGTCCGCCACGCCCGAGCCCTTCGGCGCGATGAAGTCGGCGAGGCAGCGGTTCGGGCGCTTGATTTTTTCACCGTTCTCGCCGTCGACCACCGGCCGCTCCGTCTGCATGCGCAGCCCGCGCCAGGTCATCAGCACCTCGCTGCGCGTGTCGTCGGTGTAGATCTCGATGTCGTCGTCGTTGACGGTGTTGGCCGGGTACAGCCCGATCACGCCGTTGGCCGTCAGCCAGCGGCCTTCGATCAGGCGCTTCAGCATGCGCTGGCCGTCGCTCAGCACGCGGCGCGCCGATTCGCCGACGATGTCGTCGGTGAGGATCGCCGGGTAGCCGCCGGCCAGGTCCCAGGTCTGGAAGAACGGGCCCCAGTCGATGCACTGCGCGATCTCGCCGAGGTCCTGGTTGCGGAACACCCGGCGGCCGGTGAACTTCGGCGCCGTCGGCGCGTAGCCGGCCCAATCGATCGGCGTCTTGTTGGCACGCGCCTGCGCCAGCGTCACAAGCGGCGTGGCCTTCTTGTTGGCATGCTGCTCGCGCACCCGCAGGTAGTCGGCGTTCAGCTCGGCGATGTAGGCGCTGGCCTTGTCGTCGCTCAGCAGGTCGCTGCAGACGCTGACCGAGCGGCTCGCATCGGGCACGTAGACCACCGGGCCGTCGTAGTGCGGCGAGATCTTCACCGCGGTGTGCACGCGGCTGGTGGTGGCGCCGCCGATCAGCAGCGGGATCTTCTTGATGCGGAAGTGCTCGTCGCGCTGCATCTCGGCGGCGACGTACTGCATCTCCTCGAGGCTCGGCGTGATCAGGCCCGACAGCCCGATGATGTCGGCGCCCTCGACCTTGGCGCGCGCGAGGATGTCCTGGCAGGGCACCATCACGCCCATGTTCACGACCTCGAAGTTGTTGCACTGGAGCACGACGGTGACGATGTTCTTGCCGATGTCGTGCACGTCGCCCTTCACGGTGGCGATCACGATCTTGCCCTTGGCCTTGGCCTCGCCGCCGGCGTCGATCAGCTGGCGCTTTTCTTCCTCGATGTAGGGCAGCAGGTGGGCCACCGCCTGCTTCATCACGCGTGCGCTCTTGACCACCTGCGGCAGGAACATCTTGCCCTGGCCGAACAGGTCGCCGACGACGTTCATGCCGTCCATCAGCGGGCCTTCGATCACGTGCAGCGGGCGGCCGCCGTCGGCCTTGATCTGCTGGTACACCTCTTCGGTGTCTTCGGTGATGAAGTCGTTGATGCCGTGCACCAGCGCATGGCTCAGGCGCTCGCGCACCGGCTTCGCGCGCCATGCGAACCTGGCGCTGTCGTCCTTCGCAGCGCCCTTCGCGGTCTCGGCGATCTCGATCAGCCGCTCGCTCGGCGTCAGCGCCGCCTCGCCCGGCTGGTAGACCGGCTGGCGGTTCAGCACCACGTCTTCGACGCGCTCGCGCAGCGTCGGCTCGAGGTCGTCGTACACGCCGACCATGCCGGCGTTGACGATGCCCATGTCCATGCCGGCCTGGATCGCGTGGTACAGGAACACCGTGTGGATGGCCTCGCGCATCGGGTCGTTGCCGCGGAAGCTGAAGCTCACGTTCGACACGCCGCCCGAGACCTTCGCGCCCGGCAGGTTCTGCTTGATCCAGCGCGTCGCGTCGATGAAGTCGACAGCGTAGTTGTCGTGCTCCTCGATGCCGGTGGCGATCGCGAAGATGTTCGGGTCGAAGATGATGTCTTCCGGCGGGAAGCCGATCTCGTCGACCAGCATGCGGTAGGCCCGCTCGCAGATCTCGACCTTGCGCTCGTAGGTGTCGGCCTGGCCCTTCTCGTCGAAGGCCATCACCACCGCGGCCGCGCCGTAGCGGCGGATCAGCCGGGCCTGGCGCTTGAAAGGCTCGACGCCCTCCTTCATCGAGATCGAGTTGACGATGCCCTTGCCCTGGATGCATTTCAGGCCGGCCTCGATCACGTCCCACTTCGAGCTGTCGATCATGATCGGCACGCGCGCGATCTCGGGCTCGCTGGCGATCAGGTGCAGGAAGCGCACCATCGCGGCCTTGCTGTCGAGCATCGCCTCGTCCATGTTGACGTCGATCACCTGGGCGCCGTTCTCGACCTGCTGGCGCGCCACGCTGAGCGCCTGCTCGAACTCGCCGTTCAGGATCATCCGCGCGAAGGCCTTCGAGCCGGTGACGTTGGTGCGCTCGCCGATGTTGACGAACAGGCTGCCTTCGCCGATGAGCACCGGTTCCAGTCCCGACAGCTTCATCGGCGGAACGGGGCGGGCGGCGACAGGTGTGGCGGAGGCGGTCATGGCGGGTCGGCTGGCACCGCCCCGGAGCTCACCCGGGGCGCATGCGTGGATCATCATGCGGGGGTGAGCGTGGTTGCAAGCGTCCAAGCCTGGCAGTGGCCGATCGGCCACCGTCGCAACGCTCCTTGGAGGGGCGCATTTTATGCGTGCTGCGCCGCTGAATGCCTTGGTTACAACTCGGCAAAGCCCTGATGGGGTCGTGGGGCACGAAGCGTGTCCAATCCGGGGTCCACGACTGACCCCCTTCTGCCGTGAACAACAACACACGCTTCCTTGCTCTCGTTCTCCCGGCCGCCGTCGCAGCCGCCCTGCTGGTCGCCTGCGGTGCGCCGCCGGTGAGGCCGCTGCCGGCCCCAGGCCCCGCGGTGCCGGGTTCCGCGCCCGGCCCGGTCTACGACCAGGCGGCGTCCGGTGCCGCGCGCAGCTGGTCGCCGCAGATGGAGGCCGTCGAGAAGCAGCTCGCTTCCGGGCTGAGCGGCACGCCGATGGTGCTGGCCCGCACGACCGACGAACGCCTGTGGCTGACGCTGCCGGGCGATGTGGCCTTCGAGCCGAACCGCTCGGCGCTGAAGCCGGCGGCCACCGGGCTGCTCGACAAGGTGGCGGTGGTGCTGCGTGGCCAGCCGCAGCTGGAGCTGCGCATCGTCGGCCACACCGACAGCAAGGGCTCGGCGGCCGGCAACGATGCGTTGTCGCTGGACCGGGCGGCCAGCGCGCGCGACTGGCTGGTGGCCCGCGGGCTGTCGCCGGTCAAGATCGGCGTGGCCGGTCGCGGCTCGCGCGACCCGGTGGGCAGCAACGACGACGAGGCCGGCCGCGCGGCGAACCGGCGTGTCGAGATCCTGATCGGGGAACGGGCGCTGCGCTCGGGGAGCAAGTAGCGATCCGGCGCCGCGTCAGGCCGATTCGGCCAGCGTGGCCTCGTCGGCCGGCACCAGCCCCGCAAACAGCGGATCGTGCCGCGACCTCGGCCGGTACGCGCCGACCCGCTTCGCGATCTCGGCGATGTGCGCCGGCGTCGTGCCGCAGCAGCCGCCGGCGATGTTCAGGAAGCCGGCACGCGCGAACTCCTCGACCAGCGCGCCGGTGATCTCCGGCGTCTCGTCGAAGCCGGTGTCGCTCATCGGGTTCGGCAGGCCGGCGTTCGGGTAGCAGCTGATGAAGGTGTCGCCGGCCACCTTGGCCAGCTCCTCGATGTACGGCCGCATCAGCGTCGCGCCGAGCGCGCAGTTCAGCCCGATCGCGATCGGCCGCGCGTGGCGCACGCTGTGCCAGAACGCGCTGACCGTCTGCCCCGACAGGATGCGCCCCGACGCGTCGGTCACCGTGCCGGAGATGATCACCGGCAACCGCTCGCCGGTGTCTTCCATCAGCTCGTCGAGCGCGAAGATCGCGGCCTTGGCGTTCAGCGTGTCGAAGATCGTCTCGACCAGGAACAGGTCGCAGCCGCCTTCGAGCAGGCCCGCCGCCTGCTCGTAGTAGGCCTCGCGCAATTCGTCGAAGCTGACGTTGCGCGCGGCCGGGTCGTTGACGTCGGGGCTGATGCTCGCGGTGCGCGGCGTGGGCCCGAGCGCGCCGGCCACGAAGCGCGGCTTGTCGGGGGTGCTGTACTTGTCGCAGGCCTCGCGCGCGAGCCGCGCGCCGACCACGTTCATCTCGCGCGCGACCGCGGCGAGGCCGTAGTCGTCCTGCGCGACGCTGGTCGCGCCGAAGGTGTTCGTCTCGATCAGGTCGGCGCCGGCCGCCAGGTACTGCTCGTGGATCTCGCTGATCACGTCGGGCCGCGTGAACTGCAGCAGTTCGTTGTTGCCCTTCAGGTCCTTCGGGTGGTCGGCGAAGCGCTCGCCGCGGTAGTCGGCCTCGCCGAGCTTGTAGCGCTGGATCATCGTGCCCATCGCGCCATCGAGCACCGCGATGCGTTGCGACAGGATCTGCGGCAGGGCCGCGCCACGGGTGTAGACGGGAGCATTCATCGGGCGATTGTAGGAAACCGCCGCAACCCGCACTCCATCATGGCGATGGTTCTGAAACGAGAGCCCGCGGTCAAGGGCTGACGACGTTCAGCCATTCGCCGATTTCGTTGGGGGTTCGGCGTCGCACGGCGTGGCGAATGTCGAAGACTTCACGCTCGCCGATCTGGATGCGACACACCGTGAAGGCTTGGCGTTCGCCACGGCTGTTGTCGGTGAAGACGGTGGCGTCTGCCACCGACGCTGCGACGCCGATCGCGCGCTGGGTGCGCGGGAACCGGTCGATGAGCTTGTCGACATCGACGCTGTGGCCGCCCTCGGCGACACGGGTCATCACGCGGCCAATCGACAGCTGGACGTTCGACAGCCCGACGAAGAACAGCAGCACAAAGTAGCCAGCAGCCTGCATTTCGCGGATGAGGTCGACCTTCGACGCGAACTTGCCGTCGGGCAGCTCTTCCCAATAGGAGAAGACCGTTTCCATGGCAAACGGCACGCCGCGCGCCATCGCCTGGGCGACGAAGGCCTCGACCCCCTTCTGCGCCACTTTCATCCAGCTCTCGTCGGTGTCGCGCAGCTCCTGCGCCCACTTGCCGCGCCAGCGAAGTCATCGCTTGGTGCTCACCACCTTGAACTTCCCGTTGACGAAGGTGCCTGTCGAGACCCTGCCGTTCACCTCGCGGATCAGGTAGTCCGGGTTCTCGGGATCGGCGCGAAAGAGCGGGGTGGATACCCCCGTCTTGAACGCAACGCCAGACTTCATCAGCTTCGGCATCGCGCGCGCCATGGCGGCCTGGCCGATGGTGATGTTGCGCCGCAGTTCGCCCACCTCGGGCAAGGCCGCCTTCACACTCACCGCACCGAAATTGATCGTCGACACGACAGCGCCCGGCAGGGCGGTGTTCATGATGAACTTGCCGGTGTCACGGCGAGCGGGCTTGGCGGCGGTCGGTGGCTTCTTGGCGGACATTGAAGGCTGCGCGGGTGGACTTGCATTGCGCTGGCATTGTGCCGAATCGCAGCCGTGTTGTCCGGTCCCCCGCCAGTCAGAGCACCGCCGACGAAATCGTGTCGCTGAACAGCGAAGCCCGGAAGTCGATCGGCGCCGGCCCCTCGTCGTTCATCGCCCACAGCGCCAGCGCCTTGGCCGACATCGGCTTCGCGAACAGGAAGCCCTGCAGCTCGTTGCAGCCCAGCGAACGCAGGATCTCCTGCTGCTGCTCGGTCTCGACGCCTTCGGCCACCACCTTCAGCCCGAGCGCCTGCGCGAGCTTGACGACCGCGTCGACGATCGCGCGCGCATCGGGGCTGCTCTCCAGGTCGAGCACGAAGCTGCGGTCGATCTTCAACTCCTCCGACGGCAGCTTGCGCAGGTAGCTCAGGCTCGAATAGCCGGTGCCGAAGTCGTCGATCGACAGGTGCACGCCGATCGCCGACAGCTCCTCCAGCACCTGCAGGTTGGCCCGCGTGTCGTCCATCGCGGCCGATTCGGTGATCTCGCAGGTCAGCAGCGACGGCTCGATGCGGTGCGCGCGCAGCGCCGCGTCGATGCGCTTCGCCAGGTCCGCCTGGCGCAGCTGGTGCACCGACAGGTTGATCGCCACGCGCATGCGCAGCCCCTGGTCGCGCCACAGGCGGATCTGCCGGCAGGCGTCCTCGATCAGCCAGTTGCCGAGCGCGTTGATCAGGCCGAAGCGCTCGGCCAGCGGGATGAAGACGGCCGGGCTGACCATGCCGCGCTGCGGGTGGTGCCAGCGCATCAGCGCCTCGGCGCCGGTGATCTGGCCGCTCGGCGCATGGATCTTCGGCTGGTAGTACAGCTCCAGCTCGCCATGCTCGATCGCGCGGCGCAGGTCGTGCAGCAGCTCGACCTGGTCGCGCGCGCCGGCCACCATGCGCGGCTCGAAGAAGCAGTGCGCCGCGCCGCCGGTGCGCTTGACGGCGTTCATCGCGGCGGCCGCATGCGGCACCAGCTTCGACAGCGCGCCGTCGTCGGGGTACATCGCGATGCCGATCGAGCAGCTCAGCGGCACCTCGTGCCCGTCGAAGCGGCAGGGCTCGTGCAGCGCCGCCATCACGCGCGCCGCGAGCCGCCCGGCGGCATCCTTGTCGGGCGAGCCTTCGAGCAGCACCAGGAACTCGTCGCCGCCGGCGCGCGAGACCATGTCGCGCTCGCCCGCCAGCCGGGTCACGCGCTCGGCGACCTCGCGCAGCACCGAGTCGCCGCTCGCCTGGCCGAAGGATTCGTTGATGGCCTTCAGGCCGTCGAGGTTGCAGAACAGCAGCGCGAGCCGGTGCCCGTGGCGGTCGGCGCGCAGCACCGCGCGCTGCAGCCGCTCGTCGAACATCGCGCGGTTCGGCAGGCCGGTCAGCCGGTCGGTGTAGGCCGCGACCTGCAGGTCTTCGCGGGCGCGCCGCAGCATCGAACGAAAACGCGCCTCGAGGATCGAGGTCAACAGCAGCAGCACCAGCAGGATCGGCACGCCGACGATGGCCAGCGCGGTGACGGTGGCGAGGCTCACCTGGTCAGCGGTCAGCGACAGCGTCAGCAGCGGCACCTGCGCGCTGGTCACGACGGCGGCATTGCCGACGGCCATCGCGCTGCCCAGCACCACCGAGACGATCGCGCGCCAGCGGAAGCCGACCGGCGCGATGCGGCGGCGATACGCCATCAACCCGAGCCCGCTGCCGCCGATCGCGCAGGCGGCCAGCCAGCCCGGCACCAGGATGCGCCAATCCCATTCGACATGCGGCTGCAGGCGCAGCGCGACCAGCGCGACGACCGAGGTCGCGCACAGCGCGCTGCCGATCGTCAGCGCGGCGAGCAACCCGTCACGCAGATGCAGGCTGGCGCGGCTGCCCAGCAGGCAGGCCAGCAGCGAGCCGGCATAAGCCACCGCCAGCGAGCCGAACACGATCCAGCCGCTGTAGCCCATCGGGAACGGCAGCGGCCCGGAGGCCATCACGATGAAATGCAGCGCCCAGGTGCCCACCGCCAGCGCCAGCGCCGAGCCGGCCAGCGCGCGCAGCGATGTCGCGCGGTGGCTGGACGCGACGCCGCGCGCCAGGTCGAGCGCGACGTAGGCGGCAAAAACGGCCATGCCGAAGGAAGCCGCCCACAGCTCGGGCCGGAACCTCCAAGGAATGAATGCCTCGTCCATCGAACTCGCCGCTCCAGGTCGTTCGGTCGTTATCGGCCGGCCCGACCCGGGCTTGAGGCGCGCGAGCGCGATCGGCGGTCAGTGCATGAAGCCGATCCCGCGGCGCTGCCGCACCTCGGGTTTCACGCGGTGCTCCGATTCAAGCTGGGACAGGAATTCGGCCGGAGTGAACGCTTCCCCCAGCACGTCGATCTGGCGCCGCACCGCGGCGAAATCGCCGGGCGCCAGCAGGTCCAGCAGCGCCAGCCGGCCGCGTTGCTCGTCGTCCAGCAGCGCCGCGTCGCCGCCCAGCGCCTCGGCGATGAACATGCGCTCGCGCTGCGCCGCGGTCAGCGGCAGGAACCGGATCTTGAACGTGAAGCGGCGCAGCGCCGCCTCGTCGAGCTCGTCGAACAGGTTGGTCGTGCAGATGAAGACGCCCGCGAAGCGCTCCATGCCCTGCAGCATCTCGTTGACCTCGCTGACCTCGTAGTTGCGCTCGGCCATGCGGCGGCTGCGCAGGAAGCTGTCGGACTCGTCGAGCAGCAGCACCGCCTGCTCGGCCTGCGCCTCGTCGAACATGCGCGCCATGTTCTGCTCGGTCTCGCCGACGAACTTGCTGACGATGTCGGAGGCCTGGCGGATCAGCAGCGGGCGCTGCAGCTGCTGCGCGATGTGCTCGGCCAGCGCGGTCTTGCCGGTGCCCGGCGGCCCGTGGAAGCACAGCGTGCCATGGCCCTTGCGGCGCAGCGCCTCGATGACGCGGGGCAGCTCGAAGCGCGATTCGGTGTGGACGAGGTCGAGGTCGTAGGTGGTGACGACATGGCGCGCGCCGCGGCCGGCGATGCCGTTGCCGAGCGCCTTGTCGGCATGCCCCAGCTGGCGCTCGATCAGCGCCTCGATGGCCGGCCCGTCGGCGTCCTCGGCGGCGAGCCGCGCGAACTTCACCGCGGTGCGCACCTGCGCCGGCGTCAGCCCGCGCCGCTCGGCCAGCCGCGCGGCGAAGCCGCCGGACACCGGCACGTCGACCAGCGCGCGCGTCACCAGCGCCTCGCGCGCGCCGGGCGGCGGCGATTTCAGCTCAAGGTGGTACTGGAAGCGGCGGCGGAACGCCGGGTCGATCTGCTCGATGCGGTTGGTGACCCAGATCACCGGCACCGGGTTGGTCTCGAGGATCTGGTTGACCCAGGCCTTGCCGCTGACGCTGCCCGAGACGACGCCGTCGCCGGTGTCCATGCGCGCCATCAGCTGCGCGGCATCGGTGGAGATCGGCGGGAACACGTCCTCGACCTCGTCGAACAGCAGCGCGACCCGGTTGCCGCCCTTCAGGAACACCTGGCTGATCTGCAGCGAGCGGTAGCGGTCGCGGCCCGACAGCGAGTTGCCGTCGCGGTCGGCGTACTCCACCTCGTAGAGCTCCAGCCCCGCGGCCTGCGCCGCCACCTTGGCGAGCTCGGTCTTGCCGGTGCCGGGCGGGCCGTACAGCAGCACGTTGACGCCGGCCGCCTTGCGCGCAACGGCATTGCGCAGCAGCGCGGTCAGCACGCGCTGGTCGTCGCCGACGTAGTGGAAGTCGCTCGTCTGCAGCTCGCTGCGCGAGGCCGGCCGGGTGAACACCGCCATCAGGTCGGACGGGCCGGCGTAGTGCCGCATCAGCACCGGCGGCAGCTGCTCGCTGACCTTCATCAGGTCGGCCAGGTCGGTGATGTTGTGCTCGGAGATCAGGTTCTCGACCATGCCGATGCGCTCGAGGCGCGAGCCGGCGCGCAGCGCCTCGGCGACGTCCTGCTCGTTGACGCCGGCCACCGCGGCGATCGCGGCATAGGCCTCCTGCGCGTTCGACACCTTGAACTCGACCAGCAGCCCGCGCAGGTCGCGCTGGTAGCGCGCGAGCGTGCCGTACAGCAGCAGCGCGCGCTCGGCCGGGTTCAGCTGCAGCAGGCCGGCCAGCGCGTCGATGTTCTTCTGGACCAGCGTCGATTCCTTCTTCAGGCTGCGGTCGAGCCAGTCGGCGGTGGCGCCGAGCACCGCGAGCAGGTCCTTCGGCGCGTCCTTGATGTACTCGTCGACGTAGAAGAACAGCGTGCCTTCTTCGTACGGGCCGCGCCACGCGCCATGGCGCGCCATGAAGGCCTCGTCGGCCAGCGCCTCGTGGCCGCGCCAGTGCTCGTTGCCCTTGCAGCGGGTCTTCAGGAAATCGCGCAGCCGCGCGAGCACGCTGGCCGGCCACACCAGGTGGCGCCCGGTCAGCGACAGCAGGCTGTTCCAGTCGCGGCGCAGGTTGAAGCGCCCGGCGTGCCGCACGGTGAGCGTCAGCACGAACTGCGAGCACATGCGGTCGAGCACCGGCGCCTCTTTGAGGCCGGGCGACAGCAGCATGCGTGCATCGAGCTGGCGGGATGCCATGGGTCCTCCTGCGGTGCGGGCGATCTTGGCGCAGCCCGCGCCGGGCGGCAAGCCCAACCGCCGGAAGAGGTGCCCGGCTTTACAAATCTGTCAGCGAATGTTCTCAGTGGAGAACGAGCGGGTGTTGCATCAGCGACGAAAAGCGCTCGAGGTAGTCGTCCATTTCCTCTTCGCTGGGCGAGGTCTCGATCAGCGCCTCGACGCCCTGCTTGAAGCTTTCGGCCAGCGCCCCTTCGATGAAGATCTCCTTGCGAGCGAACTTGTCGACGATCTCGTAGCCGCCGCGCATCAGCGATTCTTCGCGCACGGCGCTCGCACCCTGCGTGTTGTCGAACTGCACCACGACGAAGTTGTCCGAGTTGTAGAGCATGTGCATGGAAGGCTCCTCCTTCAAGGGCAGGTGGTGGGGCGGGGCCGGTTTTTCAAGTCGCTCGCCCTGGGCCGGTCAGGAGGCGATCTGCATCTCTTGCAGGATCAGGTCGAGCACGTCGCTCGTGCCATCGCTGCTCTGCCGGTACCGCACCGGCAGGTAGTGGCGGGCCGGATCGAGCCACACCTCGATGCGCGTGTCGTGCGGCTTGCGCGGTTCCCGCACGAAGCGCCACGCCGGCGTCGGCTGGTCCTGCAGGCTCAGCGTCTGCAGGCCCTGCCCGACGAAGTGCCAGACCTCGCCTTCGCCCTTCGCGCCGACCACGAAGAACGACAGCCGCTCGCCGGCGGCAGGCGGCGCGCTGCGGGCATTCAGCACCGCGCCGAGCTGGATCATCCAGCTGAGGCGGTCCTGCGCACCGGCGACCAGCGGGTATTCGGTGCCCGGGCCGGAGAACGTGATCTTGCCGGCCTCGCGCTGGAAATTGGCGGCCTGCAGCGACTTGCCGCGGCGCTCGTCGGTGAAGCGCAGCGGCGCGATGCCGGCCTTGTCGACCCGCCCCTGGCTGGCCCAGGTGAAGACGCGGAAGCCGGCCACGCTGCCTTCGAGGCGCACCTGGTACTGGCCCTGGGCGCCCAGGTTCTGCCATTGCAGTTCGCTGCGCCCGCTGAAGCCGCTGCGGCGCAGGTCGAAGCGCAGCAGCGCGGATGGCGGCAGCCGGGTCGGGTAGACCGGCGCGGTCTCGGCCTCGCTGGCCGCGGTGGCCGTCACCGACGACGACGCCGGGGCCGCGGCCAGCAGCGTCGGCGGGTCGGATGGCGGGGGTTCCGCCACGGTCGCCGGTGCGACGGCGGCGCGACGCGGCGCGGGCGGCGGCGGAACCGCCACGGCGGCAACGCTTGCCGCAACCGTTGCCACGGCGGGCACCACCACGGGCGCCGACGCGACCGTGCGCACCTGCATTGCCGACACCACCAGGTCGGAACGCCGGGCCGGCGCGTCGCCTGCGACGCCCTGCCAGGCGGCGGCATGCATCAGCAGCACGAGGGACAGCGCGGTGAGCGGGGGCAGGATTCGCAATGGAGGCGGGGCGACAGGAGCCGGTTGGTTGACAGGAAACAGGTGGGGACCGTTCGGGCATCGACAATACGGCAAATCGCATGCCTTGAGCTCCGATTCACCGATTCTCCCGATCCTACGGACACCCGATGAAACTCGCCACCTACAAGGACGGCTCGCGCGACGGCCAGCTCGTCGTCGTCTCCCGCGACCTGGGCACCGCCCACTACGCCACCGGCATCGCCACCCGGCTGCAGCAGGTGCTGGACGACTGGAACTTCCTGTCGCCGCAGCTCGAAGACCTGTTCGTCACGCTGAACCACGGCAAGGCGCGCCATGCGTTCCCGTTCGACCCGAAACTGTGCGCCGCGCCGCTGCCGCGCGCCTACCAGTGGGCCGACGGCTCGGCCTTCATCAACCACGTCGAGCTGGTGCGCAAGGCGCGCAACGCCGAGGTGCCGGAGAGCTTCTACACCGACCCGCTGATGTACCAGGGCGGCAGCGACGACTTCATCGGCCCCTGCGACGACATCGTCGTGCCGAGCGAGAAGATGGGCATCGACTTCGAGGCCGAGGTCGCGGTGATCACCGGCGACGTGGCCATGGGCAGCACGCCGGAGCAGGCGCTGGAGGGCGTGCGGCTGCTGATGCTGGCCAACGACGTGTCGCTGCGCCAGCTGATCCCGGCCGAGCTGGCCAAGGGCTTCGGCTTCTTCCAGAGCAAGCCGGCCACCGCGTTCAGCCCGGTCGCGGTGACGCCCGACGAACTCGGCGGCGCGTGGAAGGGCGGCCGCCTGCACCTGCCGCTGCAGAGCACCTGGAACGGCAGGAAGGTCGGGCTGTGCGATGCCGGCGACGAGATGACCTTCCACTTCGGCCAGCTGATCGCCCACATCTGCAAGACGCGCAACGTGCGCGCCGGCAGCATCGTCGGCAGCGGCACCGTGAGCAACAAGGACTGGTCGCGCGGCTACAGCTGCATCGCCGAGAAGCGGGCGATCGAGACCATCGAGGGCGGCGAGCCGAAGACCGGGTTCATGCAGTTCGGCGACACGATCCGCATCGAGATGAAGGGCGCGGACGGCCAGTCGCTGTTCGGCGCGATCGACCAGCAGGTGCGCCAGGGCGGCGCGGCGCCCGACGAGGCAAGCTGATGGGGTGCCCCGTGCCTCAGTGGTCGTAGACGGTATCGAGCGACCGGAACCCCTTCACCTCGATCGGGTTGCCCGACGGGTCGCGGAAGAACATCGTCCACTGCTCGCCCGGCTGGTTCTCGAAGCGCACGCCGGGCGGCAGCACGAAGGCGGTGCCGGCGGCCTGCAGGCGCTGCGCGAGCGCCTGCCAGTCGGGCAGCTCCAGCACGACGCCGAGGTGCGGCATCGGTACCAGGTGCGCGCCGACGCGGCCGGTGTTCGTGGTCGCGAACGGCTCGCCCAGGTGCAGCGAGATCTGGTGGCCGAAGAAGTCGAAATCGACCCAGGTGTCGGTGCTGCGGCCCTCGCGGCAGCCGAGCACGCCGCCGTAGAAGCGGCGCGCGGCATCGAGGTCGGTGACGTGGAAGGCAAGGTGAAACAGGCTGCGCATCGTGCCGCGGATTGTGGCGCAGCTTGGCTACAGTGCAGACCATGATGCCTTCCACCCTTGCCCTCGCGCGCCGGCTGCTGACCGCCCTCCCGCTGCTGTGGTTCGCCGCCGCCGCGCCCGCGCAAGAGTCGGACGCCGCCTGCGCCCGGCAGGCCGCCGCGCAGGCGGCGCGCGCGCTGAAGGCGCAGTCGGAACCCGGCGGCGCGCGCGACCGCGGCTTCCTGTGGCGGCTCAGCAAGGGCGGCCACGACTCCTGGCTGTACGGCACGATGCACGTCGCGCGGCCCGACTGGGTGATCCCCGGGCCGGCCGTCGCGGCCGCGCTGCGCGAAAGCGAACGCATCGCGCTCGAACTCGACGTGACCGATGCCGACATCGCGCGGCGGCTCGGCGCGGCGCAGGCACCGGGCGGCGGCGAGCCGCTGCCGCAGGCGCTGGAGCAACGCCTGCAGGGCCAGGCCCGCGCGGCCTGCATTCCCGATGCGATCAGCCAGTCGTTGAGCCCGGTGCTGCTGGCGCTGAACCTGGCCGTCACGGCAGGCCGCGCCGACGGGCTGGACCCGGCTTACGGCATCGACGCCTTCATCGCGCTGCTCGGGCACCAGCTGGGCAAGCAGGTCGTTTCATTGGAGACGCCGGAGATGCAGCTCGAGATGCTGACCGGCGGCACGCCGGAAGAACGCGTCGAGATGATCGACCGCACGCTGGCCGACCTGGAGAAGGGGCAGACGCGGCGCATGCTGAAGCGCATCGCCGACGTCTGGTCGGGCAGCAGGCTCGACGAGCTGGAACGCTACGCGAGCTGGTGCGATTGCATGAAGACCGCCGACGACCGGCGCGACATGAAGCGCATGCTCGACGAGCGCAACCCGGCGATGGCCGAGCAGGTCGCGGCCTGGCACGACGGCGGCGAACGGGTGTTCGCCGCCGTCGGCAGCCTGCACATGATCGGGCCGCAGGGCCTCCCGGCCCTGCTGAAGGCCCGCGGCTACCGCGTGGAGCGGATCATTTTCAAGCGTTAGCCAACGGAGCAAGCGGCCGCCGCGGAACCGGCTTTGCCGGGCCGCTGGCGGCGCCCCCTTGAGGGGGAGGCGCGTCAGCGCCTCGGGGGTGGGTCAGTTGATCAGCAGCGTGTATTTGCCGTTCGTGGCGCCAGTGCCGCCGCTGTAGTACAGCACGCGCACATAGAACGTCGTGCTCGCCCCGCTGTTGGTCGCCGTCGCCGCATCGACCTGGCCCGTGCTCTTCTCGCTCTTCGCGAGCTGCGTGCCACTCGCGTTGTAGATGTACAGGTCGTAGTCGGAGCTGGTGTTCGGCGTCAGCGTCGCGGTCAGCGAGGCACCGCTGGCCACCGTCACCTTGAAGTAATCCGAGTCGCTGCTGTTGGCCATCGTGCCCGACACCAGCGAGTTCCGGTTCACCGCCTGCGCCGTCGCGAGCGTGTTGTTCGACTCGGTGTCCGTCACCGGCGTCGGCGGGTTCGTCGTGCCACCCCCTGCCGCATCCACCGCCGCATTGGCATCCACCAGCCCCGCCCCGCACTGCGAGCAGGTGGCCGGGAACGCACGCGACGACGACTTCAGCAGCGTCTCCACCTGGTCCGGCGTCAGCGACGGGTTCTTCGACAGCATCAGCGCCACCACGCCCACCACGTGGGGCGTCGCCATCGACGTGCCCTGGTAGTACTCGTAGATGTCCGAGCCCGGCGTCGTCGCCCCCGAGTTCAGCGTCGACAGGATGCCGTTCGCCGCACTCGTGCGCACGTCGCCGCCCGGGGCCGCCACGTCGACGATGCTGCCGAAGTTCGAGTAGTAGGCCCGCCCGCCGCTGCGGTTGGTGGCCGCCACGGTGATGACGCCGCTGCAGCTCGCCGGCGAGAAGCCGGACGCGTTGGCATTGCTGTTGCCGGCCGCCACCACCACCACGGTGTTGCGGCTGCGCGCGGAGTTGATGGCGTTCTGCGACGTGGTGTCGCAGGCGCCGCTGCCGCCGAGCGACATGTTGATCACCCGCGCCGGGTTGGCATTGGCGGGGATGCCGCTGACCGTGCCGCCCGAGGCCCAGATGATGGCCGCCGCGATGTCCGAGGTGTAGCCGCCGCACTTGCCGAGCACGCGCGCCGGCACCACCTTGGCGTTGAACGCCACGCCGGCCACGCCGAGACCGTTGTTCGTCACCGCGGCGATCGTGCCGGCCACGTGGGTGCCGTGCCAGCTGCTCGATTCGGCCGGGATGCCGCTGCCGCATTCGCCGGCGGTGATCCAGTCGCCCGGGTCGGATGCATCGCTGTCGCGCCCGCCGCCGTCGTTCGCGGTGGCGGTGTCGGCGATGAAGTCGTAGCCCGGCAGGATGTTGGCCGCCAGGTCGGCATGCGGCCGGTAGCCGGTGTCGATCACCGACACCACGACGCCGCTGCCGGTGGACTTGTCCCACGCGGCCGGCAGCCTCAGCCCGGCGGTGGCCTCGAAGTACTGCCACTGCTGGCCGTATTGCGTGTCGTTCGGCGTGAACATCGCGCGCAGGATGCGGTCAGGCTCGGCGTACTCGACGTTCGGGTCCGACGCCGCGATGTCGCGTGCGATCTGCGCCACGTCGGCCTGCGGCAGCCGGCGGTCCAGCTTCATCACGTGGGTGTCGAGCGCGCCGATGCGCAACAGCTGCATCTGCACGCCGGCTCGCAGCGCGACATCCTGGGCGCTGCGGTGCAGCACGCTGCGTTCGGCGGTGGAGGCGGTGGACGCGGCGCCGGCGGCACCGCTGCGGTACTTGATGATCAGCCGGTCGGTGGGAACGGGGGCGTCGGCCTGGGGTACTGCGGTGATGCTCTGGGCCGCCGCTGCTGCCGGCAGGACGCCGGCATGGGCCGACAGCGCGGTGGCGCCGGTCAGGACCAGCAGGGCTGACAACACCCCGCGCAGAGAGATTCGATGCATGGATCGCTTTGTCATGTTTCATTCCCTTGTGAGGTTGGAAGCAAAAGCGCCGACAGTCAGCGGCGCCTGCCCAGCGTCGGCCAGAAGCCGGGGCGCGTCAACGCAGTTAGCCCTCGACCTGCAAGAGTTGTCAGGTCGAGCGGGTTAGGGGGTTGCGCACGGGGGCTGACCATGATGGATGGAGGCCGAGCGAGGCGTGCACAATCGACTGTCGAAAAAACAGCAATTGCTTGCAAGGAGACACCATGGCCGAGGCCCCGAACTTCACGAAGCTGGTGCCCGGGTTCGATTTCCTGCAGGGGCTCGTGAAGAACGCCGGCGCGGCGCTGCCGAACATCGGCCAGTGGGTCGCGCCGACGCTGAACCCCGAGGAGCTCGAGAAGCGCATCGAGGAGTTGCGCACCGTGCAGTTCTGGCTCGAGCAGAACGCCCGCATGCTGGGCGCGACCATCCAGGCGCTCGAGGTGCAGCGCATGACCTTGTCGACGCTGAAGACGATGAACGTGCAGATGGAAGACCTGCGCGACTCGCTGACGGTGCGGCCGCCGGCGGCGGCGGCGGCGGCGGCGGCGGCGGCGGACGCGCCCGCACCGGCCGCGGCGCGCAAGCCGGCCGCAAAAGCGGACGCCAAGGCTGCGGCGGCGAACGCGGCCGCCGTCGACCCGATGCAATGGTGGGGCGCGCTGACCAAGCAGTTCAGCGAGCTGGCCGCCACCGCGATGAAAGACAGCGCGACCGATGCGGCGCGCAACCTGGCCGGCGCGTTGGTCAAGCAATCGGTCGATGCCGCGGGCCAGACGCTGAAGCGGGCGGCGACGATGCCGGGCCAGGTCGCCGTCAAGACCGCGAAGGCCGCGGCCGGCGTGGCCGCGAAGACGGTCGCGAAATCGGCCGCCCGCACGGCCGCCAAATCGGCCGCTGCGCGCAAGCGCGCCGCGCCGCGGCCCTGAGGAGCCTGCCGCGATGAAACTCTTCGCCCACGCGCACGCGACCCACCCCGATTGGCGCATGGCGCTGGCGCTGTCGGCCGCTCAGATCGACGCGCAGCGCGCCGATCCCGGCGGCGCGCACATCAGCGAACCGACGCTCGGCTGGGTCTACCTGACCGACCACTACGCGCCGCATGCGGCCGAGCTGCTGGCCGAGCTGCGCCAGCGCTGGCCGGGCGTGGCCTGGGTCGGTTCGGTCGGCGTCGGCATCGCGGCCAACGGCGTCGAGTACTTCGACGAGCCGGCCCTTGCGCTGATGCTGTCCGACCTGCCGCGCGAGCAGTTCCGCGTGTTCTCGGGCGCCGCACCGCTGCACGGCGACGGCGGCTTCGCGGCCAGCACCGCGCTCGTGCATGCCGACCCCGGGGCCACCGACCTGGCCGAGCTGATCGCCGAGATGAGCGACCGCACCGCCACCGGCTACCTGTTCGGCGGCCTCGCGTCGGCCCGCACGCAGGCGCTGCACCTCGCCGACGGCGTGTTCGACGGCGGCCTGTCGGGCGTCGCGTTCGGCCGCGAGGTGACGCTGGTCTCGCGCGTGACGCAGGGCTGCCAGCCGGTCGGCCCGGCGCGCCGCATCACGCAGGGCGAGCGCAACGTGGTCGCGCAGCTCGACGACGAGCCGGCGCTGGACTGCCTGCTGCGCGACCTGCAGATCGACGGCGACGAACCGCGCGAGGCGCTGCCGCGGCTGCGCCAGACGCTGGTCGGCCTGAGCGACCCGCGCGACGACCTGATGGCGCGCCCCGGCCAGTTCGGCACCGACACGCGGGTGCGCCACCTGGTCGGCATCGATCCGCAGCAGCGCGGCGTCGCGGTCAGCGACCAGGTCGAAGCCGGCATGCACCTCGCGTTCTGCACCCGCAGCACCGAAGCGGCGCGGCGCGACCTGGTGCGCATCTGCAGCGAGATCCGCGAGGAACTCGAACCCGAGACGATGCCGCGCGAGACCGCGCTCGCGCTGCAGCAGGGGCCCGACGGCAGCTCGGCGCCGCATGCGGCGCGGCGCATGGCCGGCGCCATCTACGTCAGCTGCGCCGGGCGCGGCGGCCCGCATTTCGGTGCGCCGTCGGCCGAGCTCGCGATCGTGCGGCGTGCGCTCGGCGACGTGCCGCTGGTCGGCTTCTTCGCGGCCGGCGAGATCGCGCGCCACCACCTGTACGGCTACACCGGCGTGCTGACCGTCTTCACGACCTCGGCATGAGCCTCAATGCACCGGCCACGCTGCGCGGCGAGCGCGTCGTGCTGCGGCCGTGGCGCGACGACGACCTCGCACCGTTCGCGGCCATGAACGCCGACCCCGAGGTGATGCGGCATTTCATGGCCCCGCTGACCCGCGAGCAGAGCGATGCCTTCGCGCAACGCGCGCGCCTGCACGTCGAGCAGTTCGGTTTCGGGCTGTGGGCGCTGGAACTGCCCCAGCTGCGTTTTGCCGGCTTCGTCGGCCTGAGCGCCGTGCCTTTCGAGCTGCCGGTGCCGGGCCTGATGCCCGATCCTCACGAAATCGGCTGGCGGCTGGCACGCGCGGCCTGGGGCCAGGGCTACGCCAGCGAGGCCGCCGGGCTGGCGTTGCGGCATGCGTGGGACGTGCTGCGGCGGCCGCAGATCGTCTCGTTCACCGCGCTGGGCAACCAGGCCTCGCAAGCGGTGATGCGGCGCATCGGCCTGGCACGGCGCGCCCAGTTCGACCACCCGCGCATCGCCGAGGGCCACCCGCTTCGCCCCCACGTCCTGTACGCGACCGAGGCCCCCGGTGCACGCGCTACAGTCGTGGGCTCTTGAACAGGTCGCCGCCGGAACCCTGCCGTTGTGAATGCTCCCGAGAGAATCGACGCGCCCACCGCTGACGAACGCGCGCAACGCCGCGCACAGGTCGTCGCCGAACTGGCGCCGCTGCTGCCAGCCCACGCGCTGCTGTCGCGCAGCGAAGACACCGTGCCGTACGAATGCGACGGCCTCACCGCCTACCGCCAGCAGCCGCTGGTGGTGGTGCTGCCCGAGACCGAGGACCAGGTGGCGGCCGTGCTGCGCGCCTGCGACCGGCTCGGCGTGCCGGTGGTGGCGCGCGGCGCCGGCACCGGGCTGAGTGGCGGCGCGTTGCCGCATGCGCTGGGCGTCACGCTCAGCCTCGCGAAGTTCAACCGCATCCTGAAGGTCGACGTGCTGGCCCGCACCGCCACCGTGCAGTGCGGCGTGCGCAACCTTGCGATCAGCGAAGCCGCCGCGCCGTACGGCCTGTACTACGCGCCCGACCCGAGCAGCCAGATCGCCTGCAGCATCGGCGGCAACGTGGCCGAGAACTCCGGCGGCGTGCACTGCCTGAAGTACGGGCTGACGGTGCACAACGTGCTGCGGGTGCGCGGCTACACCGGGCAGGGCGAGCCGGTGGAGTTCGGCTCCGAGGCGCTCGACGCGGCCGGGCTCGACCTGATGTCGGTGCTGGTCGGCAGCGAGGGCATGCTCGCGGTCGTCACCGAGGTCACCGTGAAGCTGGTGCCCAAGCCGCTGCTCGCGCGCTGCATCATGGCCAGCTTCGACGACATCCGGCAGGCCGGCGACGCGGTCGCGAACGTGATCGCCGCCGGCATCATCCCGGCCGGGCTCGAGATGATGGACAAGCCGATGACGGCCGCGGTCGAGGACTTCGTGCACGCCGGCTACGACCTGAACGCGCAAGCCATCCTGCTGTGCGAGAGCGACGGCACGCCCGAGGAAGTGGCCGAGGAGATCGGCCGCATGTTGGACGTGCTGGCCGGCAGCGGCGCGTCGCGCATGGAGGTCAGCAAGGACGAGGCGCAGCGGCTGCGCTTCTGGAGCGGTCGCAAGAACGCCTTCCCGGCGAGCGGGCGCATCAGCCCCGACTACATGTGCATGGATTCGACGATCCCGCGCAGGCGGCTGGCCGACATCCTGCTGGCGATCGGCGAGATGGAGAAGAAGTACGGGCTGCGCTGCGCCAACGTGTTCCATGCCGGCGACGGCAACCTGCACCCGCTGATCCTGTTCGACGCGAACGACCCCGACCAGCTGCACCGCTGCGAGCTGTTCGGCGCCGACATCCTGGAGACCAGCGTCGCGATGGGCGGCTCGGTGACCGGCGAGCACGGCATCGGGGTCGAGAAGCTGTCGTCGATGTGCGTGCAGTTCTCCGACGCCGAGCGCGAGCAGATGACGGCCGTCAAGCGCGCCTTCGACCCGGCCGGGCTGCTGAACCCCGGCAAGGTGATTCCGACGCTGGTGCGCTGCGCCGAGTACGGCCGCATGCACGTGAAGCGCGGCCTGCTTCCGTTCGCTGATATCCCGAGGTTTTGAACGTGAGCACACGAATGTTGCGGGGCGCGCCGTTGATCCAGCCACGCCCGCAGAGCCGGCTTTGCCGGGCTGCCGGGTGGCGCCCCTCGGGGGCAGGAGCGAAGCGACTGGGGGGCCAATGACCTACCACGACCCCGCCCTGCGCATCCTGATCGACCAGGTCGAGGCCGCCCGCGCCGCCGGCGCGCAGCTGCGCATCCGCGGCGGCGGCACGAAGGATTTCTACGGCGAGCCGCCGCAGGGCGAGGTCCTCGACACCACGGTGCTCGAAGGCATCTCCAGCTACGAGCCGACCGAGCTGGTCGTCACCGCGCGCTGCGGCACCTCGCTCGCGACGCTCGAAGCCGCGCTGGCCGAGAAGAACCAGTACCTGCCGTTCGAGCCGCCGCACTTCGGGCCCGGCAGCACGGTCGGCGGCATGGTGGCGGCCGGCCTGTCGGGGCCGCCGCGCGCGTCGGTCGGCGCGGTGCGCGACTACGTGCTCGGCGCGACGCTGCTGAACGGCCGTGCCGAGGTGCTCAGCTTCGGCGGCCAGGTGATGAAGAACGTCGCCGGCTACGACGTCTCGCGGCTGCTGGCCGGCTCGCTCGGCACGCTCGGCGTGATCCTCGAGGTCTCGCTGAAGGTGCTGCCGCTCGCGCCCGCCACCGCCACCGTGCGCTTCGAGCTGGCGCAGATCAGCGCGATGCAGAAGATCAACGAATGGAGCGGCCTGCCGCTGCCGATCAACGCCAGCGCGTGGTGGGACGGCATGCTCGTCGTGCGGCTGCGCGGCGCGCTCGCGGCGGTGCAGTCGGCGCTGGTCGCGCTCGGCGGCGACGTGATCGAGCCGACGCAGGCCATCACGTTCTGGCGCGGGCTGCGCAACCAGAGCGACGAATACTTCGTGAAGGCCCGCCAGGCGGTGGCGCAGGGCGGCGCACTGTGGCGGCTGTCGGTGCCGGCCACCGCGCCGCCGCTCGCGGTGACCGGCGAGCAGCTGATCGAATGGGGCGGCGCGCAGCGCTGGCTGTGCAGCGCTGCGCCGGCCGACTCGGTGCGCGACGCAGCGATGCGGGTCGGCGGGCATGCGACGCTGTTCATGTCGAACGACAAATCGGCCGGTGCCTTCGCGCCGCTGCGTGCACCGCTCGACCGCATCCATCGCGAGCTGAAGAAATCCTTCGACCCGCAGGGTGTGTTCAATCCCGGCCGCCTCTATCCCGATCTCTGATGTCGGAGTTCTGATCGATGCAAACCAGGCTGTCCTCCGAATTCAAGGGAACGCCCGACGGCGACGCCGCCGAAGCGATCCTGCGCAAGTGCGTGCACTGCGGCTTCTGCACCGCCACCTGCCCGACCTACCAGCTGCTCGGCGACGAACTCGACGGGCCGCGCGGGCGCATCTACCTGATGAAGCAGGTGCTGGAAGGCGAGCCGGTCACGCGCAGCACGCAGCAGCACCTGGACCGCTGCCTGACCTGCCGCAACTGCGAGAGCACCTGCCCGTCGGGCGTGCAGTATGGCGAGCTGGTCGAGATCGGCCGCCAGCTGGTCGATGCGCGCGTCGAGCGCCCGCGCGGCGAACGCGCGGTGCGCTGGCTGCTGAAGGAAGGGCTGACCTCGCCGCTGTTCGCGCCGGCGCTGAAGCTCGGCCAGGCGGTGCGGCCGCTGCTGCCGGCTGCGTTGCGCAACAAGGTGCCGGCGCGCGCCGGCGCGTCGGCGCACCGCTGGCCGACGCGCCAGCACCCGCGCAAGATGCTGCTGCTGATGGGCTGCGTGCAGCCGGCGATGGCGCCCAACATCAACAGCGCGACCGCGCGCGTGCTCGACGCGGCGGGCATCCAGACGGTGGTGGCCGACGAGGCCGGCTGCTGCGGCGCGATCCGCACCCACCTGGGCGACCGCGACGGCGGGCTCGACGACATGCGCCGCAACATCGACGCCTGGTGGCCCTTGGTGATGTCGAACCAGGTCGAGGCGATCGTGATGAACGCCTCCGGCTGCGGCGTCACCGTGAAGGACTACGGCCACGCGCTGGCGCGCGATGCGGCCTACGCCGAGAAGGCGGCGCACATCGCCGGGCTGACGCGCGACCTCAGCGAACTGCTGCCCGAGCTGGTGCCGCGGCTGAAGCCGCGCATCAAGCTGCGTGGCGACCAGGGGGGCCAGGCCGGCCCGCGCTCGCTGGCCTTTCATCCGCCGTGCACGCTGCAACACGGCCAGCAGCTGCGCGGCGGCGTCGAGACGCACCTGACGACGCTCGGCTTCGAGGTGCGCGTCGCAGCCGTCGAAAGCCACCTGTGCTGCGGCTCGGCCGGCACCTATTCGGTACTGCAACCCGAGCTGGCGTACCAGCTGCGCGACCGCAAGATCGGGCACCTGGATGCGTTGCAACCGCAGGCGATCGTGTCGGCGAATGTCGGCTGCATCCAGCACCTGCAGAGCGGCACCGCGATCCCGGTGCGGCACTGGGTCGAGGTGCTCGACGAGGCCCTCGCCGCCTGAGCCCGGCCGGAACAGGCACCCACAAAAACGGACGGAGTTGTCCGACATCGAACGCGGCCACGTCCGACAGACCTGCCCTGGCATGGCGCCCACACTGTGTTCACCGCAGCGCAATCCGCGCTGCCTTGAACAAGGAGCTCAGTCATGAACAAGGACCAGGTCAAGGGTCGTGTCGAGGACGTCAAGGGCAAGGTCAAGGAAGCCGCCGGCAAGGTGGTGGGCAATGACCGCCTGCGCGGCGAGGGCATCGCCGACCAGGTGGCCGGCAAGTCGCAAGCCACGTATGGCGATGCGAAGGAAAAGGTCCGCGACGCCGCGAAAGACCTCGCGAACCGCAAGGACGACTGATCCCGCGTGACCGCTTCCAGCCCGGCCGTGCGCAGCGCGACCGGGCTGTTTCCCCTCCAGACCTTTGCCGCATCATGAACATCGAAACCCTGCAAGCCGCCGAGCGCGTCAGCGCCTGGTACCGCAACCGCCGTGTCGTGACCACCGCGCACACCGCTGCGCTGGCCCCGACCCACACGATCCCGAGCGCCGATGCGCACGCCGCCAACGACGGGCCGCTGCCGAAGACACCGGCAGTCGCGCTCGCTCAGGGATGCAGCTCCGACGTCAGCTCGGTCGGCACCGCTGCCTTGCTGCGCAATGCCCACAACACCCCCGCGACCAGCAAGGCCACGCCCGCCAGCGTTTCGCTCTGAGGCCAGCTGCGGCGCAGCACGAAGGCATAGGCCAGCGCCGACAAGGTCTCGAACACGATCAACTGGCCGGCCAGCGCGGTCGGTAACCGCTGGCTGGCTTCATTCCAGCACAGCGTGCCGAGCCAGGACGCGAACAGCCCGATCGCGAACATCAACGCGATGAAGTCGCCGGCCCGCGGGCCGAACGGCATCTCGAATGCCTCCCCGCTCGCCACCATCCAGGTCCATGTGACGGCATAGCCGAGCAGCGCCAGCGGCAGCGTCGCGAGGCCTTGCGCGGTGGCCCAGCTGCGCGGGCTGCGGTCCGGGTGGGCGCGCAGCCAGTCGGCATTGCGCAGCGGGTACCAGGTCCAGCAGATGACGGCGCCGAGCGCGAGCACTGCGCCCAGCGCATAGCGCGCCAGGTCGGCCTGCGGGTCGGCGCGCAGCTGCGCGATCTCGACATGGTTGACCAGCGCGATGCCGGCACCGATCAGCCCGAGCGACGGCAGCAGCCGCGCCCAGGCGATCGGCGCGCCGCCCGTCGCACTGCCGCGCAGGTTGGCGCTGACCGCGATGACGACCGGCAGCGTGCCGATGATCATCGTCGGCAGCGGCCCGCCGGCGCGCTGGATCGCGCTCGCGAGGAACAGGTAGTAGACGACGTTGCCGACCGCGGCGAGCTTCAGCGCCTCGATCCAGTCGGCGCGGGTCAGCTGCGACAGCCGCGCGCGATCGAGCCAGCCGAGCGGCAGCGCGATCAGCCCGAACGCGAGGTAGCGGCCGAAGGACTGCAGCGTGGCCGGGTACTCCGGCAGCATCAGCGGGCCGACGAACACCAGCCCCCACATCAGGCCGGCGGCGAGGGCGAACAGGGTTCCGGTGAGCAGGCCAGGGGTTGTCATCCGCGCAGTGTCGCGCGCCGGTGGTCGCCGGTCTTGTACGAGATTGCCGTCGAGCTCAGCGCGGGGTCCGCGCCGGCACGCGCGACGACAGCGGCAAAGGGCGGTACTCCGGACGGAAGCGGCAACCGGCGCCGAAGCGCTCTTCGTTGCCTGTACAGAGCCTGGCCACGCTGTCCGGCGACGGCCGCTCGCCGTGGTCGATCCACTGCAGCAGCGCCGTCATCAAGGCTGGGTACTCCGGGTCGCCGAGGTAGCTGTGCTCGGCCTCGTCGCTGAAGGTCTGCACCAGCCACGACGATGCGCCGGCCGCATCGACGATCTCGCGATACGCGCTCTCCAGCTCGACGAAGGCCGTCGGGTCGTGGATGGCATGCAGCGTCAGCACCGGCAGGCGCAGCTTGCCGCTCGGCCGGCTGTCGGCGGCCAGCGCGGCCACCGCCTGCGGGTCGGCGGGGTAGCGCAGCACCTGCTTGTTCAGCGCGGCATCGTCGGCCGACCCGCGGTACGCCACCTGCGCGTTGCCGAACGGGTTGCGGTTGCCCAGCCGCTTCTGCGTCAGGTCCTGGAACAGCCAGGTGGCCCACTGCAGGTGGCCGAGCAGGCTGCGCTCGGGGAGGTGCACCACCGACAGGATGGTGTGCAGCCGCGCCGCCTGCTCCGGCGTGCGCTGCGCGGCCGGCAGGCCGACGCCGGTGCACTCCTTGACGCGCGCGGCCAGCTCGGCGCGCGTCAGCGTCGCGTCGAGCGGCAGGCCCTGCCACAGCGGGTAGGCCGGCTCGTCGGGCTTCGGGTGGTTGCGGCAGACCTGTTGGTAGACGACACGCAGGTCGAGCCGGAACTCGTAGGCGTTGTTGCCGCCGCCGAGCACGCCGCTGGTCAGCAGCACGCCGTCGTAAGCCGGCGGCCCGTAGAGCTCGGCCGCCTTGGCCGCAACGCCGGCGCCATAGCTCTGCCCGTGCAGCACGGTGCGGCGCGGCTTGCCGAACTGCGCGACGAACAGCTGCCGCAGCCGCTCGGTGTCTTCGGCCGCCATCGTGACGCCGTAGCCGCCGCGCCGGTAGGTCGAGCCGGCCCAGGCGTAGCCGGCCTTCACCATCACCGCCCAGCGCTGCAGGTCTTCGGCGCCGCGCGCGAGCGTCGGCGTGCCGACCTCCGGCCCGCCATGCGCATGCACGACCAGCACCTGGTTCCAGTCGGCCGGGATCGCGATCCAGTACAGCGCGCCTTCGGCATCGCGGCCGTTGTAGCAGCGCGCATCGGTGGCGACGCCGTCGGGGCAGGGCGCCGATACCGGCTCGTCGGCACGCGCCGCCGGCCCGAGCGCCATCAGTGATGCGACGAGCGCACCGGCCCGCAAGGCCCGCCTGACACACAGCGCGTGGTTCATCGTCAGTTCCGCATCCCGAGTTGGTAGACCGCCCCGCCGCCGGACGTCACGAAGCCCAGCAAGCCGGCATTGAACACGAAGTTGCCGGCCGCGGCACCACTGCTCTGCCCGACGCCGAGCACCGGCGTGTCGTACGACAGCGTGCCGGCCGTGCCACCGAGGCTCAGGCTCGTGCCCGACACCACCGCCTCGCCGGCGCTGCCGTCGCTCGCGGCCAGCGCGAAGCGGCCGTCGGCCGTGCCGGCCGCGAGCGGCGCCTGCGGCGCATACAGCCGCAGCCCGTGCGCGCCGGACGGGTCGCGCACCAGGAACAGCGGCACCGTGCTCGCGCCGACCTGGCCGAAGATCACCGAGCCCGACAGCGTGCCGCCGGTGGTGGTGGCGCCGCCGGTGGCCGCGGTGGTGTACAGGTCGAACGCGTTGCGGGTGGCGTTGTAGCTGACGTAGCCCTTCGCGGTCGACGTGCACGCGGCGTCGTAGGTCATGAAGCGGCCGCTGGCCGGGTCCTGGCAATGCTGGAAGGTGCCGGCATTGCGCACCCGCGACGATGCGGCATAGACGCTCGCGACGCCGTCGGCGCCGTACTGCACGCCGGCCACGTCGAAGATGTTGGCGACCGGGTTGAACACCGTCGGCGTCGCGCCGTTCTGGAAGGTGCTCTGGAATGCCACCAGGCCGATGGCGGCCGTGCCGGTCGGCGCGGCGACGCCGCCTTGCAGCAGGCCACCGGTGCCGAACCTGAAGTCGGCGCCGTTCTCGTTGCTCGAAAACACGCAGTTGCCGCGCGGCAGCAGCGTGCCGCTGCGCTGCGTGCCGGCCGCGCGCTGGCCGCTGGCGTCGATGGTCACGGTGTAGGCGAGCGTCGCCGGGTCGAGCGACACGCTGAGCTCCTCGCCGAACAGGTCGCCGCCCTTGTAGGTGGTGGCAGCGCCGGGCAGGTTGGGGCAGGCGAGCGGGTCGACGGTCTCCTGCACGCAGCTGTAGTTGGATGCGGCGTCCAGGCTGCCGCTGCCCTTGTACTTCGGCCAGGCCGGGAAGCGGCACAGCGGGCGCGTGCGGCCGGCGGTCGCGGCGACGGTGTCGGTCACGACGCCGGTCTCCGGCGCGACGCCGTGCTCGACCCAGTTCTCCAGCGCCGCCAGCGAATCCCAGCTCGGGATGAACACGCCGGTGCCATGGCCCATGCCCGGGACGGTGTAGAAGCGGATGCCCTGCTCGACCGCCGCATCGCCGACCGTCGCCTTCACGCGAGCGACGTAGTCGATCGTCGAGTTGTTGCTGATCACCTCGTCGGCCAGGCCGTGCAGCAGGATCAGCCGGCCGCCGTGCGCGAGGAACGGCGACAGGTCGGGGTCGAGCGCGTCGGTCAGCGCCGAGACCGCCGCGATGCGCGCCGCCCAGGCGCCGGGCGCGACCGGGTCGAGCGTCAGCGTGTCGAAGCCGGCATCGCGGGTCACGAAGTACTTGGCCCACTGGTCGCCGGTGACGAAGACGTTGGCATCGGCGGTGGTCGCCGGGTTGCCCGGCACGGCCCGCGTGCCGAGGTCGCGCGAGGTGAACGGCCCGGCCACCAGCGTGCCTTCGAGGAGGTTGTAGCCGCCGGCCCGCGCGGTGCCGTTGGCCAGCGTGTAGCCGCTGAGCTCGAGCGGCGATTCGATCGCGCGGATGCTCGCGAGCTGCGCGTCGGACAGGCAGCCGTCGCCGGCGTCGCTGCCGCCGGCGCAACGCAGCGTCGCGAGGATCTGCGGATTCAGCCGCCGGCAGCTCTCGACGTTGCTGACGATGCCGTCGCTCGCGCCGTCGAGCTTGTCGCAGGCGGCCAGCACGGTCTTCTGCACCAGCAGCGTCTTCGCGAGGTTGACCCAGCCGGCGCCGCCGTTGGCGTACAGCGCGCGGCCCACCGCGACGTTCGACAGCCGCGTGCCGCTGTAGTTGAGTGCCGGCTCGTTGGCGACCACGCCGTCGTAGTCGGCCGGCCAGCGCTGGATGTGCATCAGCGCATCGCGCCCGCCGGTCGAGGTGCCGAGGAACCAGGCCTTGTCGGGCGCCGTGCCGTAGCGCGTCTTCACCAGCAGCATCGCGACGTCGTGCGTCTTCTTCAGCGACTGGCCGCCGTAGTTCGCCAGCGCCTCGTCGTTGGCGGCGAAGCTGCCGTCGGTGATGCTGCTGCTCTGGTGGCCGCCGTCGTCGCCGAAGGTCGCGTAGCCGAGCGCCAGCGGGGCCGGTTTGCCGGCCGGTCCGAAGCGCAGCGGCTCGGTACCGTCGATCAGCGTGCCGTTGAAGCCGCCGCCGCCGAAGTGGATGGCCTTGTGGTTCCAGGTCTCGGGCAGGTTGACCGCGAAGCGGATCGCCGGCGCCTGCGGGTCGACCGGCAGGATGCTGCCGCGCACGCGGCAATGGGCGCCGAGGGTGTTGCCGGCGGCATCGGCCGCGACGGGCGTCGCGCTGTCGACGCGCGCGCCCTGCGTCGGCAGGCCGATCTGCGCGGCCGCGATCTGCAGCCCGGCGAGCGCTTCGCACGAGGTGGCCGCAGCGACCGGCGGGCCGGCGGGCGTGGTGCCATCATCACCGCCACCGCCGCAGGCGGACAGCACGAGCGCTGCGGACAGCGCGAAAGTCGAAAGAAAAGAAGGACGGATGCGTTGCACGACGCGCCCGCCCATGCGGCGGCCTGGGCCCATGGTCTTGTCTCCGGTCTGAGGCCTCGGGGGCCTTCTGGTTGATCAGCGCCGCGACGATAGGGGTGGGCTCGACCTGCGGTCAAATAAAATAACCGGGCCCTCTCGATACGAAAAACATATGAAGACGACGATGGAGACGACGCGATGGAGTTGAGGCAGCTGCGCTATTTCGCGGCGGTCGCGCAGACCGGCCACCTGACGCGCGCGGCCGAGCTGCTGGGCATCCAGCAGCCGCCGCTGAGCCAGCAGATCCACACGCTGGAGCGCGAGCTCGGCATGCCGCTGTTCCGCCGCCATCCGCGCGGGATGGCGCTGACCGATGCGGGCCGGCAGTTCCAGGTCGAGGCGCTGCGCCTGCTGCAGGACATGGAGGCGATGTCGCAGCGCATGGCGCGGGTCGCGCAGGGGCAGGAGGGGACGCTCGCGATCGGCTTCACCAGCTCGGCGGCGGCACACCGCTTCATGCCGGAGGTGCTGCGGGCCTTCCGGCGCGCGCACCCGAAGGTCGAGCTGCAGCTGCGCGAGGACAACGCGGCCGAGCTGACCGAGGCGCTGTCGGCCGGCCGCCTGCATTGCGCGCTGCTGCGCGTGCCGGTCGCGCGGCCGGAAGGCCTGCGCTTCGAGACGCTGCTGCGCGAGCCGGTGATGGCCGCGATGCCGAGCGACCATGCGTTCGCGGCGGCGCCGAAGCGTGGCGGCGCGGCCCGGCCGCTGACGCTGGCGCAGCTGTGCACCGAGGGGCTGATCCTGGTGCGCCGGCCTGGCGCGCCGGGGCTGTACGCCGAGCTGCTCGCGCTGTGCCACGAGAAGGGCCTGCGCCCGCGCATCGTCGCCGAGGTCGACCGCATGATGACGAACCTGAACCTGGTGGCCGCCGGCGCCGGGCTGTCGGTGGTGCCGGCGTCGATGACCGGTGCGCATCCGCATGCGATCGCGTACCGCCGGCTCGCCGGCTGCGGCTCGCTCGAT